>Ga0265298_10000207_pt1 | contig 90857 bp, 64 predicted proteins | sample AusTroGonzalo_MG_3_FD_193486 | JGI IMG/M metagenome (GOLD analysis project Ga0265298, IMG submission 193486) | Bovine rumen microbial communities from tropical cattle in Woodstock, Queensland, Australia - Gonzalo_01 | ecosystem: Host-associated > Mammals > Digestive system > Stomach > Rumen ...
GGGACACGTCGTTGAACTTGAATTTCTTCACCTCATCCGAATACAGGCGGCTCTGATCATAGAGCATGCAGACCGCGTCGTACGAGACGTCCGGGTCCTCCTGCTTCAGAAGCCCCCAGAGGGCTTTCCGTTCTTTCTCATCCTCGCCTTTCCTGGTGAACGGCGCTTTGTCGATGTTATCGTAGATGCCGGCAAACTCGTTTTCGTCCTCGTCCTCGAACTTCACGCCCATCAGTTTCAGCGACTTTGCCATGGATTTCCTTTCCGCGTCGGTCGCGGACGGCAGGAGAGCGCCGACTTCTTTCCGGATCAGCCATTTGCCGTCCTTGCGGACCAGGTCGAAATGGATTTGCTGGCGGCCAAGCGTCTGATCGCAGACCGTGACGTCCAGGGATGCGCTGTCTCCCTCGACCTTGCGGCTGTCCGGGACTACGGACATGGTCTGCATCGACAGCGCGGCATCCGACTTGGACGTTCTCTGATACTTTTCCATGAAGTATTTTTCCGTGTCTTTTCCCGCAAAGGATTTCAGGTACGCTGACAATGCTTTCCGGTCGACGCCCTTTTCGGCTTCCTCGATCATAGGGGCAAAATAATCGTATAACGAACCGCTCTTGAGCCCGCGTCCGACTGCGATAAAGTCGGCTTTCGTATGCGGTATGCTGTCGTTGGTGTAAGTTTCGATGCCCGTATAATCGTCGGACAGGAAAGACTGCGCTTTCTCGAGATCCAGATTCGACTTGGCGCGCCAGAAATCCACCAGAGTCTGTTCCGGGGAATCGGCATCGTACTTTTTCTTCGCCATCGCTTTCGCATACGTTATTTCGAGTTCGGAGGGTTCGCGTCCCATCGTCGCAACGGACTGAAGAGAGGACAAACGCCATTCCTTCCCGTTTTTGCGGAAAACCGCTTCGTAGGGGGCATGACAGATGGAAAGCTGAAGTTTTACGATCTCCTCCGTGGCTTCCAGAAGCTTCCGGTCTCCGGAGAGGTTAAGCACGTCGGATTTCAACATGAAAGAATGGACTTCATACAGGGAACGGCAGAGTTCCGCGAGCTGTCCGGGGAGTTTTTTCCTCGTCGCGGCCGGGATCGAAGAAAGATTTTCCCTGATTTCGGCAAATTCCTCCCCGCCGTCCGGGAAACCGGACATGATATCCAGCGCCTTTTTCAGGTTCTTGTCGCTGTTCTTCAGCAGTTTTTCCGCTTTTTGATACCCTTCGAAATCCCAGATGTTCAGCAGCAGAGGATCGGCCGTCGCCAGATCGATCGACTCGATCGCCTTCGGCCAGTCATCCGCCTTGACCGCCTTGCAGAAGTCGTCCAGGCACGATTCCGCCTCGCGTTCCGGCGTCCGGTCGGCAGCCGTACTCTCCGAGCAGCCGCAGAATGGCAGGAGCACGGAAAGGCAGATCAGCAGCATGCCGATGAGGTTTGAGGCGGTTTTATGATTGGCAGAGGCTTTTCCCGTAACGGACCTGATCTTTCTGGACAGTTTCATGGTTGGCTCCTTGTGAAAAATGCGTGGATAATGAGCTTGTCAGGGGCTGTTGCGGGTAAACGGAACCCGCAATCGCCACCCCCCGGGCATGTCATGCTCTTTATTATACCACATCATTTGAAAAAAACAAGGGGAATGTGGGTAGAAAAATGAGGAAAACGCGTGGCGGTTCAGCCGTTGGGGGGGGTGGCTTTTCAGGTTCAGAAATTCAGCGGATGGGGTAGGTGCGGCCGCCGAAGATGGCTGTGCCGATTCGGACGATGGTCGCGCCCTCGGCGATGGCTTCGCGGAAGTCGCCGCTCATGCCCATGGAGAGTTCGGGCAGCCTGACGCCGAATTCCCGTTCGAGCGCGTCGCGCCGCGTGCGGAGCGCGGCGAACACGCGATGCAGCGCCGCCTCGTCGGAGCCGAGCGGGGCCATGGTCATCAGGCCGCGCATCCGGATGCCGGGGAGCGCAAGTGCGGCTTCGAGCGAGGCTCGGAGATCGTCGTCGGAACGGAACCCGGTTTTGTTCTCCTCGCCGGAATTGACCTCGAACAGGATATTGACCGTTTTTCCTAGCGAATCGGCGGCGACCGAGATCTTCCGCACAAGTTTTTCGGAGTCGACGGAGTGGATCCAGCTTGCGAGCGCGGCGGCCTTCGCGGCCTTGTTCGACTGGAGCGAGCCGATCAGATGCCATTCGATCTCCGGGGGCAGGGCGGGAACTTTCGAGGCGAGTTCCTGCACGCGGTTCTCGCCGAAACATGTCTGGCCGCACGCGAACGCCTCGGCGACGTCTTCGGCGGGGAATGTCTTGGAGACGGCGAGGAGGCGGACGGAACCGGCGGGGCGACCGGCAGCGGCTTCGGCTGCGGCGATCCGCTCCCGGACGGATTCGAGATTTTCGCGGATGGCATTCATGTCAGAAATCGAACTCCATTTGATCGGAAGCGGGCTTCTCCTGCTTTCTTTCGACGGGAGCCGGTTCCGGTTTCGCGGGCTTTGCGGCGGCGAAAAGATCGTCGGTCTCCTCGCCAACGTCATCGAACGCGGTTTCCGGCGCGATCCTGTCGAGATCGCGGAGGATGCTGTGCAGATTGAGTTCCGCGGCGAGTTCGCGGATGCGGCGGAAATCGGGCGCGGTGCGCTCGAGCATGGCGTCGGACCAGTTCGCGCCCGCCGGAGGTTCGCGGAGCAGCCGGACCAGCGCCTGGTTTCTGCGGAGATGATCCGCGCCGTCGACGAGCTTGCGCCGGAGGTTCTCGTTCGTGACCAGGGCGGGATTCGCAAGGATGGCGTCGATGGAACCGCAGGCTGAAATGAGTTTCGCGGCGGTCTTCGGGCCGACGCCCTCGATGCCGGGGATGTTGTCCGCGGCGTCGCCGACGAGCGCGAGGTAGTCGATGATGCCGGACGGCGGCACGCCGAATTTCCCGACCACGGCGGCCTCGTCGCGCAGTTCGAATCCGGCCCCGGAGTGCGAAGGGATGAGCATGGCGACGCGGTCATTGATGAGCTGGGCGAGGTCCTTGTCCGCCGAAACGATGCGGATTTCGCGTTCGGGGAACGCGAACGTGAGCGCGGAAATGAGGTCGTCGGCCTCCCACGCCTGCTGCTCGAAGAGCGGCCAGCCGAACGCCCGGATCATGTCGCGGACGATTGGAACCTGCGCGGTCAGGTCGGGCGGCGCGGGCGGACGGTTCGCCTTGTAGTCCGGGGCGAGTTCGAGTCTGTGCGCGGGTTTCCCGAGGTCGAAGACGAATGCGCCGTCGAACGCGTCGGCGGGGTAGTCGGCATGCAGCTTGAGCAGGAACTTCGCCATCGCGAAGACCGCATTGGTCGGCGTGCCGTCGTGAGCCGTGAGCACGCGGACCGCGAAGTATCCGCGGAAGATCTGCGCATAGGAGTCGATCAGGATGAGGGAACGCATGGGGCAGGGGGCTCCGGAACTGTTTTGAACAGAAAAAGATCGGAGCCGGAGCGGAGACGGGAGGGGAAAACGCCGCGTCCGCTCCGGGGGTGTACGAGGACTACTTCAGGTTCACGATGGACTTGTCGTAGTCCGCGGGCGGGAAGTAGCCGAGCAGGGTCATGCAGGTTCCGGTGATGGAACTGATGCCGAGACCGGAGTTCAGCGCGGTGTCGTATTCGCCCTGGAATTCCGGATCGAAGAGGATGGCCGGAACCGGGTTCAGCGAATGGCTGGTCTTGCGTTTCGGGTTTCCGTTCGCGTCGAGTTTCACGGAGCCGTCCTTGGCATGTTCGTACATGTCGTCGGCGTTGCCGTGGTCCGCCGTGACGAGCATGACGCCGCCGGCGGCCTTCACGCTGTTGTAGATGCGTTCCAGGCAGATGTCGAGCGCGCCCATGGAGGTCTGGACTGCCTGGTAGACGCCGGTGTGGCCGACCATGTCGCCGTTCGGGAAGTTGAGGCGGATGAACTGGAATTCGTTGCTGTCGATGGCCTGGCAGACGCGGTCGGTGATGATCGCGCACTGCATCCACGGACGCTGTTCGAACGGAACGATGTCGGACGGGATCTCAATGTAGGTCTCGAGCGTCTCGTCGAACTTGCCGGTGCGGTTGCCGTTGAAGAAGTAGGTCACGTGGCCGTATTTCTGGGTCTCGCTGATGGCGAGCGACTTGATGCCGGTGGCGCAGAGGTATTCGCTGAGCGTGCGATCGATCTCCGGCGGGTTCACGAGGAAGTGGTTCGGCACGTGCGTGTCGCCGTCGTACTCCATCATGCCGGCGTAGTAGACGTCCGGGCGCGGGCCGCGGTCGAACTCGGCGATGGTCTCGGCGTCGAACGCCTTGCTGATCTCGAGCGCGCGGTCGCCGCGGAAGTTGAAGAAGACCACAGCGTCGCCGTCGACGATCGGGCCGACCGGAGTCGCGCCGTCGTCGGAGATCACGAAGGGCGGGAGATCCTGGTCGATCGCCTTGGTCTCGGCGCGGAGGGTTTCGACGGCCTCGTGGGCGGACTTGAAATAGCGGCCCTTGCCGAGCACGTGCGTTTCCCAGCCCTTGCGGACCATGTCCCAGTTGGCGTTGTAGCGGTCCATGGTAATGACCATGCGTCCGCCGCCGGATGCGATGCGGCAGTCCATGCCGTCCGCGTTGAAGTCCTTCAGCCAGGCTTCGAAGGGGTCGATGTAGTCGAGCGCGGAGGTCTCCGGCACGTCGCGGCCGTCGAGGAGCGCGTGGATGCGTATCTTCTTCACGCCTTCCTTCTTGGCCTGTTCGAGCATGCCCTTCAGATGGTTGATGTGGCTGTGGACGTTGCCGTCGGAGAAGAGGCCGATGAAGTGGAGTGCGCCGCCTTTTTTGACCTGTTCGATCAGGGCTTTCCAGGTGGCGCCTTCGAACATGCGTCCGCTTTCGATGGCGGCTGAGACGAGTTTCGCGCCCTGTTCGAACACGCGGCCGCAGCCCATGGCGTTGTGTCCGACTTCGCTGTTGCCCATGTCGGCGTCGCTGGGGAGGCCGACCGCTGTGCCGTGCGCCTTCAGCGTGGTCATCGGGAGGGTGGCCATCATCCTGTGGAGGAACGGCGTGTTGGAGTCGAGGACGGCGTCGCCTTCCTTGTACTTGCCGATGCCGACGCCGTCCATGATGACGAGGACGACCGGGCCGCGGCGGGTGTGGAACGATTCATTTTTTTTCAGCGCTTCGAGCATGGGAAACTCTCCTGATGGTTGGCGTCCCGCCGCCAAAAGGCGCGCGGGCGTGTTGTGTTCTAGTTGAAAAAAACATAACCTATTAATATACTACGCGGGGCGGGCCGATGCAAGCGGGAAGCCTGGAAGGAATGAAAAATGACAAAAAAAGAGGAATCGCACTTGCATTTTCCGAAAAGGCATGTATCTTAAAAGGATAAAATTCGTTTTAATCCCAGAATACAGGAATGGAATTCAATGGAAAAAGAAACTAAAACCGCGATCATGCAGAAATACGCCCGTCACGAGGGCGACGTCGGATCCCCCGAGGTCCAGATCGCCGTGCTCAGCTCCAAGATCGCCGAACTTACCGATCACATGCGTTCCCACAAGAAGGACAACAGCTCCCGTTTCGGCCTCATGGCCATGGTCAACCGCCGCAAACGCCTGCTGAAGTACCTTTCCAAAGAGAACCACGAGCGCTATCTCTCCCTTGCCGCCGAACTCGGTATCCGCGGCCAGAAGTGACAGCACGCTGCTCTTTGAACCGACACGCGAAAATGGTTGCGTTCCCGGCATGAACCCGGGGGCGTGGCCATTTTGCGTATTATAACCCTTAACCCAATCCGTCCGCTGCACACACGACACGCGGCGGACAACCCAACAACCGCCGACAGGAGCCACGCTCACTTGCTCCGTTCAACGCCATGCGCGAAACGAAGCGACCGCGAGCCCTGAAACTGAATGGATGCACCCTTCCGACGGCGGCCGGTGTGGAATTGACGTTATCAGCTCCCGACATGGACAGCGATCCTGGTCCGGGCGCGGAGGCTGATACCGCGGTTCCACGCGGGCAACCTGAACGAAATCCATTCGGAAACATGCAGGCTCCTGAGGCGCCAAACAACCTCAAGGAGGTATCACATGCTGGAGGAAATCTCCGTCAAAATCAACATCGGACCGGGCCGCGACCTCACGCTGGCAGCCGGTAAGCTCGCCCACCTCGCCAACGGCTCCTGCACGGTCCGTCAGGGCGACACCATCGTCTTCTCCGCCGCCTGCTCCGGCGAGGCCAAGAAAGGCCAGGATTTCTTCCCGCTGCAGGTCGACTACCGCGAGAAGTATTCCGCGGCCGGCAAGTTCCCCGGCGGCTACATCAAGCGCGAAGGCCGTCCCAGCGACAAGGAGATCCTGATCTGCCGCATGGCCGACCGTCCGATCCGTCCGCTCTTCCCGGAAGGCTTCTTCGATGAAGTCCAGGTCTGCGGCCTGCTGCTCTCCGCCGACGGCGTGAACGAGGGCGACGTGCTCTCCATGCTCGGCGCGTCCACCGCGCTCGTGCTCTCCGACCTGCCGTTCCAGGGCCCGATCGGCGCCGTCCGCGTCGGCTGCATCGACGGCGAGTTCATCGCGAACCCGACGATCCAGGAAATGGAAAAGAGCACGCTGGAGCTCGTGTACGCCGGTCTGCCGGACAAGGTCATCATGATCGAAGGCGAAGCCAAGGAATGCTCCGAGGATACGCTCGAAAAGGCGATGATCTTCGCCAACGAGATCGTGAAGAAGCAGTGCGAAGCCCAGCTCGAGCTCGCCGCCAAGGTCGGCCGTCCGAAGAAGGAGCCCACGCTCCACCTCGTTCCGGAAGACTTCAACGCAGCCATGATCGCGCTCATCTCCGACAAGATCGAGGCCGCGTGCCTCGTTCCCGGCAAGGAAGACCGCGAAAAAGGCCTCTCCGCCCTGAAGGAACTCTGCGCGGAACAGCTGAAGGAACAGTACCTCGAAGCCTACGGCGAAGAGGATTTCAATTTCTACCTCGGCATGGCGTTCGACAAGTATGTCCGCGCCACCATCCGCAAGGCCATCCTCGAGAAGGGCTACCGCCCCGACGGACGCGGCGTGACCCAGATCCGTCCGCTCTCCGCCGAAGTCGGCGTCCTCCCCGTCGTCCACGGCAGCGCGCTCTTCCAGCGCGGCGAGACCCAGGCGCTCGTGATCGCCACCCTCGGCGGCCCGAAGGACGCTCAGGAATCCGACAGGATCTACGGCGGCACCAACGTCAAGAAATTCTATCTGCACTACAACTTCCCGAACTACAGCACGGGCGAAACCGGCCGCATCGCCGGTCCCGGCCGCCGCGAGATCGGACACGGCAACCTCGCCGAACGCTCCGTCGCGCAGGTCGTGCCGAAGGACTTCCCGTACACCGTCCGCTGCGTCTCCGAGATCATGGCGTCGAACGGCTCCACCTCCATGGCATCCGTCTGCGGCGCCACGCTCGCCCTGATGGACGCCGGCGTACCGATCAAGTCCCCGGTCGTGGGCATCTCCTGCGGCCTCGTGACCGACGACACCGGCAAGGAACTTCTCCTTACCGACATCATCGGCGCGGAGGACCACTTCGGCGACATGGACTTCAAGGTCTGCGGCACCGAGGAAGGCATCACCGGATTCCAGCTCGACCTGAAGCTCCCCGGCATCCCGATCGCCACGCTCGCCCGCGCCATGCAGCAGAACAAGGCCGCGCGCGCCGAAATCCACAAGGTCGTCCGCGACTGCATCGCCGCGCCGCGTTCCGAGGTCAGCCCGCGCGCTCCGCAGATGGAAGTCATCCACATCAATCCGGACAAGATCGGCGCCCTCATCGGCACCGGCGGCAAGAACATCAAGGAGATCACCGAATCCACGCAGTCCCAGGTCGACATCGCGGACGACGGCTCCGTCAGCATCCTCGCCGGCAACAAGGAGATACTCGAAGAGGTCAAGCGCAAGATCCAGTTCTACACCGCCGAGGCCGAGATCGGCAAGATCTACCGCGGCGTCGTCAAGACCGTCAAGGACTTCGGCGCATTCGTCGAGATCCTGCCCGGCCAGGACGGCCTGCTGCACATCTCCGAGATGGCGAACTACCGCGTCGCGAACGTCACCGACATCTGCAAGGAAGGCGACGTCGTGAGCGTGAAGGTCGTCGACATCGATCGCAGCGGCAAGATCCGCCTCAGCCGCAAGGCCGCCCTCGAAGAGCTCGACGGCAAGAAGCAGTAAGACATATTCGCAACACTCTTGCGATTTCACGGGGCTGGAGTCCACGACAGGATTCCGGTCCTTTTTTTGTTCGGAAACCGATTTGACTTTTTCCTGTTTCGGTCGTAAATTATAGACAGTGAATCGAAAATATCCTTTTTAATCAGGAGACGGACAATGTGCCAGCTCGACAGGCTCCGGAGTTTGAGAGGCGAGATTTATAAGATCGCCGGAAAGCACAAGGCCGACAAGGTCTATGTGTTCGGTTCCTGCGCCCGGATGGAGGAGACGCCCGACAGCGACGTCGATTTCGTTGCCGAGTTCAAGCCGCATTCTTCCCTGTTCGACCTCGGCGGTTTGCAGTACGACCTGCAAAAGCTGCTCGGGTGCAAGGTCGACCTGATCCCGGAGGATTCTCTGTCCGAAGACGCCTTTGCCGCCAATGTCAGGAAGGATATGGTCCTTTTATGACAGGTGACCGCGACAGAATCGAACACATGCTTCAAGGCATCGCCCGCATTGAGGATGCGATGAAGGATGTCTCCAAAGCGGAATTCTTTCAGTCAAGACTCCTGCTGGACGCCATGTCCTTCAACTTCGCGATCCTCGGGGAAGCCGCCAACAAGGTTTCCGATGCGCTTCAGACAAAACACCCGGAAATCCCCTGGGGTAATATCATAGGAATGAGAAACATTCTGATTCACGATTATGTGAGACCCCGTCCGGAATACATGTGGGATGCATACCGGAATGATTTAGCTCCCCTGAAACAGCATCTTCAGGAAATCCTGAAAGAGATTTGAGCGCAGTTTGTGTCATCTTGCGAAATCCGACCGATTGAAATCGTGAAATCCGACCGATTGGAATCGTGAAATATGACTGGTTGGAGCTTGAAAAGCGGAAGAATGGAAGATATATTATCCGCAGAACGGCAAAAGAAGGATGCAATACGATGAAATTCAAATCGCACCTGCCTGTGTTTCTGCTGACCGGCATGTTCCTGCTGCTGTCGTTTTTCGCGTCGTCGTGCTATTGGGCCAAATCCTTGCCCGGCGAAGCATACCGGGGTCATCACGTTTATCGGATGAAGGATTACGGCGAGGCGGAACCGTCTGTTCGGTGTCCGTCGGACCGGGACCCCATGCTGTATCTGAAGGAGATCGACGACTCGTTTTTCCTGAAACAGGCGCGAGGCGAGGATGAGGGGCGTCGGCACGAACGGGAGTATTATCGTTCTTTGCTCAAACGGGGGTATTATTCCGACGGGACGTCGTCTAAAGGCGAGAAAGTCTCTTATGTGCTTGCGCCGGGAACGCTGTTCCGGACCGACAGATATTTTTTCTGGGAATTCGAGAACGGCGGACACATTTACGCCACGGTCTTGAATGGTCCTCTGGCAGGGAAGGAAGTCTATGTGAGTTTCGGAGACGATTTCCGCTCTCATCTTACGCCGTTCGAATACCCCGCCGGAGAAACCCATCCCTGCTGGCAGGGATCCGGGCGGTACAGCACTGAAATGATTCTGGACCCGGACCTGGTGGAAGACTTGGGCGAACTTTCGGATGACGAGCTGAAGGAGAAAGGGCTCTGGATGGAGCCGGGCACGGATGCGGCTTTGAAAGCGGCCATGAACCCGTTCCCGGAAGGAATAGACGAGTTTGTTTTCGATAGGGTGATGGAAGCTGCGCAGACCGCCGATGTTGACGCGCAACTTCAGCTCAGCCAATGTTATTTTGAGGGCGCCGGAGTCAGAAAGAGCCGCGCCAGCGCCGAACGATGGCTTGAGGCAGCCGTAAACCAGACGCAGAGACGCGATCTCGAACTCCGTTTGGCTCTCATGTATGCGGACGCCTGGGGACAGAGAGGCATTCGTATGAAAAAAGCGGAGAAGATATTCCGGAAATACGCGGAACAGGGAGATGCAGACGCGCAATTCTGCCTCGGTCTTCTGCTGGAATGCGGATATGGAAATGTTATATTCAGCCTTCCGGTCGATCAGGAGAAGCTTGAGAAATGGAAGGAGTCGGTCGAATGGTACCGGAAGGCGGCGGAGCAGGGGGACGCGCGGGCGATGCGTGCGCTCGGCATGGCATATTCCGAACCGGCGGAGACTCCGTGGTATTGGCCCACGATCGTGCGCGTTGACCGGGATATGGAGCAAGCTGCGGATTGGTTCCGCAAAGCGGCGGAGCTTGGCGATTTCGCCGCCCAGCGGAATCTGGGGTATCTGTACCTCAAGGGCAAAGGCGTGAAAAAGGACAAGGCCGAGGCGCGGACCTGGCTGGAAAAGGCCGCCGCCCAGGGCGACGCCTACGCCGTCGACCTCCTGAAGGAGATCAAATAAGAAAGTCGTTGCGGTTTCCAGTTATCCTTCTGCAATTCGCGTTTCGCGGTTGACAAAGATAACGAGCGTGTGCGAGTTGTTCCGAGGCGGCGCAGCCGCCCCCAGCGAAGCGGCAAACCTGTCTTCCGGATGTGTTGCTTGCAGGGATGTTTTGCGCCGTGATTCTCCGCGGGAGTAAGAACGGATGATCGTCATTCTTCATTCGTTTTGAAAATAGGTAGCCCTTAACTCGTCAATGATTTCAGTCGGGTATAGATTCCGAAGATCATTTCTGCTTGAATCCAGTTTTTCGATGAATTCGGAAACCAGAGTGACGACTTTCCCGCATGGTTTTTTGTTGGAGGGATTTTTCCTTTTTGAAAGGAAATAGCGATTGTAGCAGTCAATTTGAAATACCAGCTGCTGCATTTCACGGACGAACTGAGCTCTGCCCCCGTCCGGGATCATTTCTCTGCCGCAACGAAAATAAACATCAGCATGGCGTATTGTTTCATCCAGTAAATCCAATATTCTCTTTCGCGGCGACTTTACATATCTGTTATTGCTCATCTTCACTCTTGCCGAGAAGTAACTGTTCTTTATCCTTATGCTGTTCTGCAATTGTTTTCTAATTTCAGGATTGTCGATCCAGCTCAATACTTCTCTTTTCTTTTCCTCAAAACGGAAAAGAGGCGTCCAGGGGCCGAATGATATTTGCGAATTGCACAGGATATATTCCCAGTCTTTTTTGTCGAACTCAAGCAAATACGAATTAACCGGTTTGCGATTGAAATAAATGGAAAGCCTTGATTCCTGTTCATAGCTCCATGCGCTGTTCTTGACGAAGCCGGTCATTTCACGGATATAACGAATCGCGTTGACCAGCGGGCTATTCGGAGCCGGTTGTTCTATGCCGCCCCAGCATAACTTGTTTTGAGGACTGTCGTTTTGATTTCCCAGAAAGTAAACGATATCATGCAGGAAGACCGCCCCCATCGTTTTCTCCGATACTGGAACGGGACTATCCTGATCCTCCTCCGTCTGATCATATGTTTGGAACCATTGAGAAACTGTGTCGCACGGTCTTTTCAGTTTTTTTCGCAGGACCTCATACCATCGGATCATCGCATCCTCGTTGAACGAGATTCTTACCGCGTCTTCCCTCGGATCGCAATACATCGACCACATTGCCATGTTGTCTTCGTCGCCCCAGGAAAAGGACGTGGACAGAATGTTGTCCCTAATACCCGGGTTGCTTTTCTCATCGTATTCGTGGTAATCGTTTTTGTTTTTTCCGGGCGTAAACATCCATGATTTGCCTTTCAGCTTTTTTTCCAGCATGGAAAAAGACGTGAAATGATGATAAACCGGGTGTCTGCGGCTGGTCAGAAAACGAAGCAGATTCGATTCTGATTGTGCTTCGGAAAGAAAACTGCCGATGTTTGGGGCATTGATTTCCATGTTTGCCTCGTTGTGGGGGGATGAGAAAAGGTTTATGTAAAAGTTTTCCTTAATTATACAGCGGGTCATGCAAACAGTCAAGTGCCTGAAGAAAAAAAGGACAAAGGAAAAACGGATTTGGACTGATATAAATCAGTTTTTACGAGGAGCGGGCAGAGAATCTTTCTTTTGCAGCGCAGCTGATCAGACGGAATGCCCCTCAAAAACTGTTTTCTTAATCAGTCTGTTTCTTTGAGGGGAGGAAAAGAAAAGCCCCGCATGATTCGGAAACCGTGCGGGGCGTCTTTTTTTAGGAGGGGAGATTTTACTTGTCGAGGTCGATGAGCTCGTACTGGTCGGCGCCGAGTCCGATCTTCACCGCGTGGTCCACAGTGACGCGCCAACGGGTGTTGTCGTGCGCGTCGTCGAAGACATCGTTTCCGTGCCCGCAATCGTCCATCCAGGAGCCCTGCATGCGCGGCATCCTGTTGCAGAGGTCGCAGCAGGCGACGTCGAGCGCGACGGGGTCGAATCCGGCGAGCATTCCGATGTCGGGGATGATCGGGGCGTCGTTCTCCGAATGGCAGTCGCAGTTCGGCGAGACGTCGCAGATGAGGCTGACGTGGAAATTCGGCTTGCCGTTCACGACGGCGGCGGCGTATTCCGCCATTTTCTCGTCGAGCGGCTCGGTGGACTTCGCCATGGAGGCGTGGATGGCGTCGACCGGGCACACGCTGAGGCAGCGTCCGCACCCGGCGCATGCCTCGCGGTCAAGCGACATCTTTTTCGCGGCGGCGTCGAAATGCAACGCGTTGTTCGCGCACTGTTTGAAGCACATCTTGCAGCCGATGCAGAGGTCGCGGTCGAGCTCCGCCTTGCCGTCGCTGTGCATCGCCATTTTGCCCGCGCGCGAGGCGCAGCCCATGGCGAGGTTCTTGATCGCGCCGCCCATGCCGGTCAGCTCGTGGCCCTTGAAATGGTTCAGCGTGATGATCACGTCCGCGTCGGAGATGGCGCGGCCGATCTTCGCGGTCTTGAAGTGGACGCCGTTCGGGACGGGGAGCTCGACCTCGTCATTGCCCTTCAGCCCGTCGCCGATGATCACGTGGCAGCCCGTGGTGAGCGGGCCGAATCCGTTGAGGTCGGCGGTCTCGAGGTGTTCCAGCGCGTTTTTGCGGTAGCCCGGGTAGAGCGTGTTGCAGTCGGTCAGGAACGGTTTTCCGCCGCGCTGCTTCACGAAATCGGCGACGACCTTCGCGTAGTTCGGACGCAGGAACGCCAGGTTGCCGAGCTCGCCGAAGTGCATTTTGATCGCGACGAACTTGTCGCGCAGGTCGAGCGTCTCGAATCCGGCTTTCGCCATCAGGTTGTGGAGTTTGTCGGGCAGAGGCGCGCCGTACATTTTCGTGCGGAAGCTGCAGAAATAGATTTTCTCGGGCATGCTGGACTCCTTAATAGAGCTTGGGGTATCTCGGTTGATTGAAGACGGCGGCTTTTCGCATCCGGTCAAAGTCCGACTGGAAAGATTCTTGACGGTTACGTTTTCAGGTAGCCGCACTTCGAATCTTTCTTCATCGTCTTTTTGCCCGTCTGCTGAAAATCCATCCGCCTGAATAAACGGAGATACCCCCTTGGAGTGAAGGGGGATAGTGAAAAGGTAAAGATAACATAGCACGCCGCAGGCGAAAATCAAATCCATAACCGGAAAAAACACGCCGTAGATCAGGAAAAAACGTGCACCAATCCGGTCCGAAGCGGTCGAATCCTGGCGGGACCAAAAGCGAAAGCGAACGTTAGGTTTTTGTACTTGCGCGTCTCGCGGTTAAGTATAAAGTTGCCGAGCGCAAGCGAGCCTACCACAATCCTAAAAAACTCTGCCGTTCGCGTCTCTGCGGTAACAATATGCTGTCGAGCGAAGGAAGGCCACTGCAATCCGTAAAACTCTGCTGTGCGCGCCTCGCGGTCAAATAAAAAGATGCCGAACGAGAGCGAGGCTACCACGGCGGCGAAGCCGCCCCCAGCAACGCGGGGACGCATCGCGTCCTTTCCCCACCTCCATAAAGCGGAAAATACTAAAAAAAGCAGAAAAACCGTTTGATTTTTCTCCGTTCGCATGTAAATTGTGTTTTTGGAGTCGCTTTCCTGTTCTTCGGGAATCCGGTTCCAAGCTCATTCCATCGGTTATTTCAGCAAAAACACATGTAAACCCGCCAAGTTTCAAACATTTTTGCCCAAGAATACGAAATACACCAGCAAGGACCATTGTGTCTTCAAGTCTTGCTGGGCGTATCTCTGTCGTTTCTTGGGCAGGTTCTTGGCGGGACCTACATGTGTGACGTACGGGGATTCGTCCGGCTTTTTTGTGCTCAAAACGTCAAGAATCTGAACTTGATCTTCACCATTTGAACCGGCCGTTTCCTCGCGCATAAGATCGCATCCCCCACACAAAGAATATAGCGAGGTAAAAGATGAGTTCAAAAAAAGAATCTGATTTCGATGCCATGGACTTTTGGCAAAAACACAACCGTAATGTTCAGTTAAAGCGAAACGCAGATGCTGCAAAACGTAGTGCTGATGCTGCGGAAGAAGTTGCCCGTGCAAAAAAAGAACAGGCATTGCAGGCAAAACTTGATCGGGAGGCAAATGATCTGCATAGAGCAAAAATGGAGGAATTCGCAAGAGCGGAAAAAGAAGCAAATGATCTGCATAGAGCAAAAATGGAAGAATTAGCGAAGCAAGAACGAGAAGCCAAAGAATTTTCAAAACAACAGCAACTCAAACTGTATGATGTTTCATGTCAAATTGATGATTTGGAAAAACAGAATACCGCCATAGAACGAATTCGGCTTTTCTATGAAATAAATGCAGAATTTGAAAGGATCGTACATGCCGCGATAGAAGACCTGCAATATCGTAAATTATACACGCAAACAAAAGCGGCCTTGAAGAAAGAAGAAACGATTATATCCCGCGATTTTAGCAAAGAATTGTCCCTTTATCTTAAAATTGAGGAACTTGAACAATTGCGGATGGATTTGTTTGGTGCAAAACAAAACATACGATCATTTGATGAGTTGCATTTATCTAAACGACTGCTTACGGAAAGGCAAAAAGCATCCAAGGAAATGCCAGATTGGTCATTGAATACGGATGAGATATTTTCCCTGCAAAAAAGTATTGATAGATTTTATATCTCCGTTGCAAATCTAAAATGGTTTTGGGAGTCTTTTTCCAATAGCGGTTTCCTGGAATCTATTTCCATGTTTCAAAGCATGTTGTTTTTGTTTTATAAATTGGATGAAACAATCATACAGAGTAAAGAATGGCAAGATATAAGCATTGTGGGGCCTACCGAGGATGAATTCGAAGCATTTTGCAGATTTTGTGTTGAACTTATTCAAAAGAATTATGATTATGCAGATACTGTTCTTCAAATCATGGGTAATATTGATTCTCCGGAAGCAGAGCAGACCATTGAAAAGATTAAAGACCTGCAAAGGAAAGAACTGCTTGAAGTGCTGAAACACAAACAGGAGGAGGAACAAGAGGAACAGAAGAAAGAAAAAGAGTTAAAAAATGAGATGCAGAAAAAAATAAATGAAAAACATACGGAGAGTAATATCTGTGGTTGTTTGGGGGTTCTATTTTTGATTACCGGTTTTTGTCTGCTCCCCGTAAATTTAATAATTTCTGTTATTTGTATCTTCTTGGGAGTGGGGGGAGTCGCTGCGAGTCATGACGCCAGCAAACAATTGAAGCATTTGAAAGACGATGCAAAAAAACAGGAGAAATAAGTATGCCGAAAAATTACATATTTAAAGATAGTCTGTTAATCAATCATGAATGGACACGGAAGAATCCGGAGGACAATGGATATCGGGCCGCGACACCGAATCTAATTGATGAGGTTGAGGACTCTGTTCAACGTGACCCCAAATATAAAAAATATGGGAAGGAATTAGACCTTTATTTGGGCGCAGAAAAGCATCATGCAAATAAAGTTCGGGACATAGTGATTCATAAAATACTGTTGATAGATTACACGAACTCTACGAACCTCAAAATGTATGGGAAAAAGGGGACCTCTGTTTTTTCATTGGCCGACAAAATCGTGGCACATGGTGCTGAGTTGGATCAAATGATTCATGACGGACACCCGGAAGCAGTGGAAATGATTGCAGGGTTTGAAACCGTCAATTTGTTCTCCTTTGCGACAAAGTATTGCTGTTACCATAACACAATCTGCTATGGAAGAGATGACTATTCGATCTATGACAATATCGTCGCAAAGACGATCCCTTTTTATCTAAATGTCAGGTCAACGTATATTTCCGGTTGTAGAAATACTCGAAACTATCTTGAATACAAAAGAATTATTGACACACTAATTGCTGTTCATGAATTACAGGATATTCCCAATATCAGGCGGAAAATAGATCATTTCCTGTGGTATCAGGACAAACAGAAGGACAACGAAAAAAGTTGCCGCTTCGCTGGGGGCGGCTTCGCCGCCTCGGTGAACTCGTTGGCACGAGCTCGACAGATGATTTGAACGCGAGGCGCGAATGGCTCAGTTTTTTTGATTGGGGAAGGAGCTTGTTTCCCTGACCGCGAGGCGCGAACGGCAGGGGAAGTGAAAGGGGGAAAGAAGATATGATGCCGACGTTCAGGCCGGGAGCGAACGGGGCGAATAGGACGAATACGACGTATGTGTCCTATGGGGCTTATTCTGTCGAGGAAGCTTATATGAAGGCAAAAAACATCGTGCCGTTGCGAAGCAAGGCACTATAACAGTGAAGACGTCAGTCTGCGTCGTTGTATTTCTTCATGAAGTCTTCGTGTTCGGCGGCGAGGCGTTCCCATTCGACGGTGGCCTCGGCGATGTCGTAGTCCAGAGCCTTGCGGCGTTTCTGGAGGGCGGCGAAATCGGTCTGCGGGGTGGCTTCCATGAGCTGCTTGTCGATCTCCGCCTTCTCGTTTTCGGCGTCCTCGATGATCTTCTCGCACTTCGCCAGGCCGCGTTCGATGCGGCGTTTTTCGGGGAGCAGGACGTTGCGTTTCGCGGCCTTCTCGCGGCGGCGGTCCTTGCCCGCGGTCTGCGGCTGGGGCTGAGCGGAAGAACCTGAATTTGCAGACGAATTGGACGAGTCGGACGAAGCGGACGAAGAAGCCTTGTTCTGCTGATTGTTCGAGGCGGGCGCGTTCGCGGCTTCCTCCTCGGCGAGCTTTTCCTTGTAGTAGTCGAAGTTGCCGTAGAAGCGTTTCACGCGGTCGTGGCGCATTTCGAGGATGCTGGTGGCGGCGCCGCGGATGAATTCGAGGTCGTGGCTGACGAAGCAGACCGTGCCCTTGTAGTTCACGAGGGCGTCCTGCAGCGCCTCGCGCGCGGCGATGTCGAGGTGCGTGGTCGGTTCGTCGAGGATGAGGAGGTTCGGCGGGTTCACGAAGATGCGCGCGAAGCAGAGGCGGATCTTCTCGCCGCCGGACAGCACCTTGCACTGCTTCATGGCGTCGTCGCCGGAGAACCCGAACGCGCCGAGGATCTCGCGGATGCGCGAGGGCGGGGTGTCGCCGGGGGCGGCGTGCTTCACGACGTCGTAGGCGGCCTCTTCGGCGGGGAGGAGTTCGGCGAATTCCTGCGCCTGGTAGCCGATGACGACGTTGTGTCCGAGGCGGGCGCGTCCGGAGGTCGGGGCGAGGGTGCCTGCGATGATGCGGAGGAGCGTGGTCTTGCCCATGCCGTTGTAGCCCACGATGCCGAGCTTGTCGCCGTTGTTGACCGCGAACGAGACATTGCGGAAGACGAAGCGCGCGCCGTCGTAGGAATGCGAGACGTTTTCGACGGCGCAGACCTCGGCGCCGCAGCGGGGCGGGTCGGGGATGCGGATCCGCCCCTGGAAATGAAGCTGTTCGGGCAGTTCCTCGGTCTCGATCCTGTCGAGCATCTTGATCCACATCTGCACCTGGGCGGCCTTGCTCGCCTTGTAGCGGAAGCGTTCGATGTTCTCCTTCAGCTTGTCGCGGCGTTTCTCGGTGTTCTTGCGGGCGGCCTCGGCGAGCGCGGAGCGCGTTTCGCGTTCGACGACGTACTTGCTGTAGCTGCCGGAATAGCGCGTCGCCTTGCCGCCGTTGATCTCGAGCGTGACGTTCGTGAGGGAGTTGAGCAGGAACCGGTCGTGGGAGATGAGCAGGAGCGTGCCTGTGTAGACGCGCAGGCGGCGCTGAAGCCATTCCACGGCGGGGATGTCGAGGTAGTTCGAGGGTTCGTCGAGGAGCAGGATGTCCGGTTCGGAGAGCAGGACGCGCGCCATGGACGCGCGCATCTGCCAGCCGCCGGAGAACGAGTTCAGCGGCTTGTGGAAGACGTCCTCGTCGAACCCGAGCCCGGCGAGGGCGGCTTCGGCGCGGTGGCCGGAATCGTAGCCGCCGAGGTGTTCGTAGGTGGTCTGAAGGTGGCCGAACTCGTCGAGCAGCTGGCGGTTGGCGGGATCGGTCTCGAGGGCGCGTTCGACCTCCGCGAGGCGCGCCTGGATGAGCGGGAGCTCGCCTGTGGCGGCGACGTAGGAGAGCACGTCCTCGGTCTTGTCGGAGAGGTCGATCTGCTGGCGCAGGATGCCGATGCGGAGGCGTTCGGGAATCAGGATCTCGCCCTTATCGGGCGGGAACTCGCCGAGGATCATGCTGAAGACGGTGGTCTTGCCAGCGCCGTTGGGGCCGACCATGCCGACGCGCTCGCCCTGATTGATGCGGAACGAGGCGTTGTCGAGGATGGACTTGCCGCCCAGGAGCTTGGTGACGTTCTGGAAGTCGATCATGGGGCTGCGTTCTTCGTCTTCGGCGTTTCGGCTGGCTGCACGGGGAAAGGCTGTCCGCGCGTCACTCCGCGCCTTCCGCCTCGGCCTTCAGCATCTTGCCGCGGATGCGGCGGCGTTCGAGCGAGGTGAGATACTTCTTGCGGAGGCGGATGTTGAGAGGCGTGACCTCGACGTATTCGTCGTCTTCGATGTATTCGAGCGCCTCTTCGAGCGAAAGCTTCGCTGCGGGGGCGATCTTGAGGTTGCGGTCGGAACCGGCGGCGCGCATGTTGCTGAGTTTCTTGGCCTTCTGGAGGTTGACCTCCAGGTCGTCGTCGGTGCAGTGGGAGCCGACGATCATGCCTTCATAGGTCTCCACGCCGGGGTCGATGAAGAACGTTCCGCGGAGCTGGAGGGCGTCGATGGCGTAGGCTTCGGCCTTGCCGCGTCCCATGCTGACCATCACGCCGTTGGTGCGGCTCGGCACGTCGCCCTTCATGGGCTCGTAGTGGTCGAAGCGGTGTGAGATGATGGCTTCGCCGGCGGTGGCGGTCATGACCTTGCTGCGGAGGCCGATGATGCCGCGCGTGGGGATCATGAACTCGAGGAGCTGGCGCGAACCGTGCTGTTCCATCTTCATCATCTCGCCGCGGCGGAGTCCGACGATCTCGATGACCTTTCCGGCGGCGTTTTCGGCGACGTCGACCGTGAGCTCCTCGATCGGCTCGTTCTTCACGCCGTCGATCTCCCTGATGATGACGTGCGGCTTGGTGATCGTGAGCTCGTAGCCTTCGCGGCGCATGGTCTCGATGAGGATCGCGAGGTGGAGCACGCCGCGTCCGCTGACCTTGAAGCTGTCGCCTTCGCCTTCCTCCACGCGGAGCGCCACGTCGCGTTCGGCTTCCTTCAGGAGGCGTTCGCGGATGTGACGGCTGCTGATGAACTTGCCTTCCTGCCCGAAGAACGGGGAGTCGTTCACGCGGAACATCATGGAAAGGGTCGGCTCGTCGATGGAGATCGGAGGCAGGGCCTCGGGCGCGGTGGCGTCTGCGATGGTGTCGCCGATGTCGATGTGTTCGACGCCGACGAGGGCGCAGAGGTCGCCGCAGGGAACTTCGCGGACTTCCTTGCGGGAGATGCCTTCGAACACGAAGAGCTGCTTGATCGACGTCTGATAGGTCTGGCCGTCGCGCTTGATCTGGCAGAGCGGCTTGTCGAGGGAGAGAGAGCCGCGGTGGACGCGGCCGATGCCGATGCGGCCCACATAGTCGTTGTAGTCGAGCGTGGTGATCTGGATCTGCGCAGGGCCCTCGTTGAAGGGCGGCGGCGGGATGCGGTCGATGATCGCGTCCATGAGCGGGAGGATGGAGTCGCGGGAGCCGTTTTCGAGGTCGGTGGTGGCCCAGCCGTCGCGTCCGCTGGCGTAGAGCACGGGGAACTCGAGCTGTTCTTCGGTGGCGTCGAGGTCGATGAAGAGGTCGTAGACGGCGTTCAGGACTTCCTGCGGTCGGGCGTCGGGACGGTCGATCTTGTTGATGATGACGATGGGGCGGAGATTGAGTTTCAGCGCCTTGTCCAGCACGAAACGCGTCTGGGGCAGGGGGCCTTCCGCGCTGTCGACCAGCAGCAGCACGCCGTCCGCCATGTTCAGGACGCGTTCCACCTGGCCGCCGAAATCGCTGTGGCCGGGAGTATCGATGATATTGATCTTGGTGTCGCGGTAGTTCACGCTGATGTTTTTCGCGAGGATCGTGATGCCGCGTTCGCGTTCGAGTTCGTTGCTGTCGAGGAAGCAGGTGTGCATTTCCTGGTTTTCGCGGAAAAGCTTGGCCTGGCGGATGATCTCGTCGACGAGCGTGGTCTTGCCGTGGTCCACGTGCGCGATGATGGCGATGTTTCTGATGTTCTGCATAGGGGATTCGGGGTTGTGGAATGCTTTGAAAATAAATGTAATCTATTAATATAGCGCCGAATAAGCTAAAAATCAATGATACGCGCGCGGACGCCCTGTGTTTTTTCGCGACATTTTTTTGCATTTCGTCCTTCCGTCCGGTCCGGCGGTCCGCGTGCGATTCCGCCTCCATCCGGACATCCCCTTGATTTTCCGGGCAATCCGTGGTATATTAGCGGGAAGCATTCGGAAACTTACCACCGGAAGGAATCCTGTCCGGAACCGGGCGGATTTCCCTCTTTTCTTCAGGAGCCTTTCACACATGTCAGGTCACATTATGGCAAAAACGATCCTTGCCGGAAGCGCCGCGCTCATGGCCGCCGGAGCTTTCGGCGTCGAAGGCGACGCGGACTACCCGATCCGCCCCGTTCCGTTCACCAAAGTCAAATTCACCTCCGGCGTCCTCGCGGAACGCCAGGACGTCAATCGCAGGGTCACGATTCCGTTTGCGCTGAAGCAATGCCTCGAATCGGGGCGGTTGAAGAACTTCGACCTCGCCGCCGAGACCATGAAGCGCCGCGCCGCGGGCGAAACGACGTTCCAGAACCGCCCGGCGTCCTCGCTGCCGTTCGATGACACGGACATTTACAAATTCCTGGAGGGAGCGTCGTATTCGCTCCAGACGAACCCGGATCCCGAGCTGAAACGCCAGATGGAGGACATGATCCAGCACGTGAAAGCCGCGCAGGAGCCGGACGGCTATCTGTATACGTTCCGCACCATGCACCCGGATTCCCCGGCGCACGAATGGATCAATCGGAAGCGATGGCTGAACGACCCGAACCTGAGCCACGAGCTGTACAACCTGGGGCATTTCTACGAGTGCGCCACGGCGTTTTTCGAGGCCACGGGCGACCGCACGCTTCTGGACATGGCCGTGAAGTCCGCCGAACTCGTGAACAAGGACCTCGGCGGGGACGATCCCTGCATTGCGCCCGGTCATCAGGTCATCGAAATGGGGCTTGCGAAGCTCTACCGCCAGACCGGCGATCCGCGCTGGCTGAAGCTCGCCGCGCATTTCCTTGAAAACAAGGCGAAACACGGCCCCGGCGATCCCTACAGCCAGTCGCACAAGCCCGTGCTCCAGCAGGACGAGGCTGTCGGGCATGCCGTCCGCGCCAACTACATGTACGCGGGCATGGCGGACGTGGCGGCGCTCTCCGGCGACCAGCGGTATATTGACGCGATCACGAAGATATGGAACAACGTTGTCGGAAAGAAATACCATCTCACCGGCGGCTGCGGCGCACGCAGCAGCGGCGAAGCATACGGCAACAACTACGAACTGCCGAACCGCTGCTACAACGAGACCTGCGCCGCCGTGGCGTTCCTCTTCTGGACGCACCGGATGTTCCTGATGTACGGCGACGCGAAATACATGGACACGTTCGAGCGCACCATGTACAACGGCGCGTTTTCCGGCGTCTCGCTCTCCGGCGACCGGTTCTTCTACCCGAACCTGCTGGAATCCGGCGGCTCCACGCGGTCCGCGTGGTTCGGCTGCGCCTGCTGCCCGCCGAACATCATGCGCACGATCGCTTCGCTGGGCGAATACGTCTGCGCGAAGAAAGACGACACAATCTATATGCTTCTGTACGGTGCGGGCTCGGTCGACGCGGGCGACGCCGTCTTCACGCAGATTACGGATTATCCGTGGAACGGCAAGGTCGAGATCACGCTTTCCGACGTGAAGAGGAGCCAGTTCGCGCTTGCGCTCCGCATTCCCGGCTGGGCCGAGGGGCGCCCCGTGCCGTCCGACCTGTACGCCTACGTGAACGACGCGCCGACGAAATGGACGCTGCTGGTGAACGGGAAGAAGGCCGATTGCAAAATGGACAAGGGCTTCGCCGTGATCGACCGCACGTGGAAGAACGGCGACACAGTTACGCTCGACTTGCCGATGGAAGTCCGCCGCGTGAAAGCCAACGAAAAGGTCGGCAACCTCGCCGGGCAGGTCGCGTTCGAGCGCGGGCCGATCGTGTTCGCATTCGAGCAGGTCGACCAGACCGTGAAGATTCCGTGGCGGCGCTGGTTCGCGCTCCCGGACGCGAAGGTCACGGCGAAATACCGCACCGATCTCTTCCCCTCCGGCGGCGTCGAGACGATCGAGATCGAGATGAAGGACGGCAAGATGGTCGGCATCCCGTACGCCTGGTGGGCGAACCGCGGCTCCATGCCGATGCGCGTCTGGCTGTCCGATTCCGACACATCCGCCCAGCATTCGGCGAACAAGTCCGAGGAGGCGAAAGTGAGCGTATCCTACGCGCGCGGCGGCATGAACCCGGCGGCGATCAACGACGGATTCTTCCCGCAGAACCCGACCGACATCGACATCGAGAACTTCGACTTCTGGTCTCACCTCGGCGGCAGCGAATGGGTCATGCTCACGTTCGAGGGGCCGGTCGACGTTTCCCGGTGCAAATTCTACTGGTTCGACGACAGCCGGCGCGGGGGCGGATGCGCCCTGCCGCAGTCCTGGACGCTCAGCTGGGACAACGGCGGGCAGTGGACGCCGGTCGAGGCGAGCGAATCCAAGATGGACGAGATCACGTTCAAGCAGGTGAAAACGAAGCGTCTGCGCCTCGATATCCGCCAGCGTAACCGGATGGCTTCCGGCCTGTACGAGTGGCTGGTCTTCTGACACGCAAAGTGTGCCGGGCAGTGCGCGGCCTGCGCTCGCGCACGGGCTGAACGGCATTCCCCCTTAACAAAAACGGCCGGGACAGTTTTCGGACTGTTCCGGCCTTGTTGTTCAGGCGACCTAACCCAGACCCCACGCGTTCGCTATCCGGGGGGGATCCTCGCGTGAAAAAAGCTCCCCCTAAATGGGGTGCAGAGAATTAATAAAATCAAGATTTATAACTATGTTTGCTGTCAGAAGACCCGTTTCCTGTCTAATTATTTTTCTAGGAGCCTCTTCGGGGAGAAGCCATGCGCACTCTCTTCACCTTGAACCTGAGAAGAATAAAAAACACTTTCCGGAAAGTGTCTAATGCTTCCGGATAACACATTATGTGGAATAAAACGATATTCCGCTTCTTTTGTGACACGTTTCGTTTTCCTGTCAGCTCCGCTCGGAGTCATATACGAGGAACTTCCTGGACTAAGGCTTTCCGCGATAAATGCCAGCCCGATTTGCAACGCGGCCTCACCAACGTTTTTTGCAATGGCAGACACGTCAACTTCCGTTTCTTCAGGAGAAACAAGAATTCTATCCTGTTCTCTATCAAAAGAAAAGGATATATCAACTGGAACAGTAAGGCAAATTGCTCCAGATTCAAATCCCTGCTTGAAATTGCGTGCTTCTTCAGGGGTCGAAAAGTATAAGTCAAAAACTTTAATGCGAGATCCCTCTTTGTTTGGGCTGAAATATATACTTCCATCCCAAATTTCATCATCAGTTTTTTTGTAAAAATAACTTATTTTTTTATTGAAACTACAAAACATAAAACAGGGAAAACAAAAACTGTCAATATCAAATCTTTCCAAGGTTAAATGCTCATGTGAAAGCTTTATATTTCCTTTAGCTATAGGATACGGCTTTTGCTTTTCGTCCTTTAATAATGAGTTTTTGCTTGCATTGTCTATTGCTTTCATTTTGTTTTCGAGTATTTTGATTGTTTCTTGATATGAATCATGTTGTTTTTTTCTTTCCTGAAATTGTTGTTTCGTCTCAAATTCATCCCGTTCCATCAAACCAAGATTTCTTATTTTGATTTCTATTTCGTCTATGTTGTTTTGTATAGCTTTTTTGTCTTCACTATTTTTTTGTTCTATGGCCTCTTTTTCTTTCTGTACCTTCGCATTGTGCTCTTGTCCTTTTTGTATTTGATAAAAGAGGTTAGATACATCTTCGTCAGTCATGGTTTCACAAAGCCAACTGCGGAATTGGGAAAGTTCAGAAATCTGTCCAAAGGTGTATGAAAATGAAAAAAAGCAAAATAACAGGGAGAACAATCTTATTACCCCTATTCTTCTGCAAGAAACATGGTGGCTCTTATTTGTTTCGTATTTTGCTGCAAGCATCTTGCCCTCCATAGGAATGAACGTTTCATTTTGATACATTGGATAAACGTGCTTATGATACTATAGCAGGCCTTGATTAGATGTCAAGTCAAAAATCGTTTTTTTAGTATCTTGTTCGCTCTGCCTCAAGCTTGTTGTATGGGAAACGGTATCATCCCACATAAGACTATCCAATTCAGTAAGCGGGTTGATTTCGCAACATGTTTTGTGTCCTTCTGGCTTCAGTTCGTGATTCGGAACTACCCTTTGAAAAAAGCTCTTCACAATACGCTCAGAAATCGAACGTCATCTGATCGGATTTGTCCGGTTCTTCCTTCTTCGGCACGAAGCTCTTCACGGAGCCGAGCCAGAGTTCGAGCGACTGGACCGGAACCGAGAGGCGTTTCGCATCGGCGATTTTTGCGGACATCGCGTTCGGATCTGCTGCGACGAGGAGCGCGAGGGCGTCTGTCACAGAGTCGACCGGATCGTAGCCCGCGGCCTTCGCGATGGACTCGTACCAGGCGCGCTTTTCCGGCATCTTGCCAGTGAAGCATATCTTCGGGCGATCCTCGGATGCGGACGCCACGAGCGTGACGCTGGCGAGAAGCTCGTCCAGCCCGTCGGACTGCGCAATCAGCTCGTCATGAAGCGCGCGGGCGCGTTCGGGGCCGATGCCGCTGATCTCGGCGAGCTGTTCGGTCGAGAGCGTGCGGAGTTCGGCGAACGTGTGTTTTTTGAGGATGGTCTTTGCGATGTTCGCGCCGATCCCCTTGATGTTGAGCGCCGCGAGGACTTTGTATGCGGGCACGGTGCGCGCGGCCTGGATTTCGCGGTAGAGGTTCTGCGTGGATGTGCCCTGGAATCCCTCGTCGCGAAGCTGGGAGAAGATGGTGAGTTCGGAGAGGTTGAAGAGGTCGGAGAGCGTGCGGACGTTGAGCTTCGTCATGATCTTGCGGAGGCTCGGCTCGCCGAGATGCTCGATGCCGATGCTGCGGATGGACGCCAGCAGGAGCTGAAGGCGCGTCTCGAAACATTCCGGGTTCACGCAGCGCAGTTCAGGCAGATCGCGGACGAGTTCGTGTCCGCAGCACGGGCAGTGCGTGATGAGGGCGCTGCGGCGGACGGGGCCGGGTTCGCTGGAGACGATGTACGGGATCACGTCGCCCGCGCGTTCCACGGTCACGGCATCGCCGATCTGCAAATCGCGGTCGAGGATGTTCTGGAGGTTGTGGAGCGTGGCGTGGCGGATGGTGGTTCCGTTGATCTCGACCGGGTCCAGTTCGGCGACGGGCGTGAGGCAGTTCTTGCCGAAACTCCAGTTCACGCCGATCAGGCGCGTGGCGCGACGGATGCCGCTGAACTTGAACGCGATCTGCCCGCGCGGGTGGTGCGCGGTGTTGCCGAGCGATTCGGCGTATTCCGCATCCGCGAGTTTGACTACGAGGCCGTCCATCGGGTAGGGGAGCTTCTCCATTTCCTCCAGGACGTCGGGCCAGATGCGGGTGATCTCGGCGGCTGTGGCGGAACGCGAGACGGCGCCGTAGTCGACGAGCGTGAGACGGGCATGCTGGGCGGTCATGCTTGAGATGTCCTTCAGGCTCATGATTCCGCCGATGGCGTTGCGCGAATTGCGGAAAGGCTTTCCGTTTGCGTTCAGGATCGAGGCGTAGCGGCGCTTGAAGTCGTCCGTGCGGATCAGGAGTTCGCCGAGCACGCGCCCGGAGCATTCCGTCAGCGGCAGCACGCCGGACATCGTTTCCAGGTCGATCAGCGGAGCCTTGTCCGTGATGACCTTCCCTGTGAAGCCGTCTCCGCGCGTGGAAAGCACGCCGTCCTCCCACAGCACGGAGATCCCGTCGTACTTGGGCTGGATCAGGAGCTTTTCGTCGGCGGTGCGGACGGTCTTTTCGAGCCAGGCAACGAGTTCGGGCAGGGAATACACCTTGTCGAGCGAGAGCATGGGGCGCTCGTGCCGGATGCTCTCGGTGGACGCGACGGCAGGCGCGTTGACTTGGTCAAGCAGGCGGTTGCCGGGATCCTTTTCCGCGAGCAGACGCGTGATGAAGTCGAAATCGTCGTCGCTGATCGCCGGGTCGGACTCGTTCCAGTATCGCTCGTTGTAGAATCGGATCTTTTCCTCAAGCTCGGCCGCGCTCATTGCGCGGTATGCGGCCCTGTCAATGCCGGGAGTCATGGTTTCCTCGTTTCGTTTGGGCGGCGGGCAGCGTCCGCCGTCGCGGTTCGTCTTTCATCTTCCTAACACAAAATACCACAACTTTGAAAAAAAACAACCGAAAACCGCGGAAAAAAGCGGGTGCGGGATTGAAAAACGCGAAATGCGGGGTTATTTTATCCAAACCGGAAACAAAAACGCAGCCGGATTATATTCCGCCCAACTTTTTTTCTTGAATCGAGTATGAAGCGCATTATCCAGACACGTCTTTTCCTCTTTATGACGCTGGGACTCCTGTTCCTGCTGATCCTTGTTTATCTGGTGATGGCATTCGCCGCAAAACGTCAGGCGCGCATCGAGATTTCGGCGCGCGTGCTGGACTTGAGCCGGGAGGTGAACGAATGGCGCGACAACGGCAAACGCCTCCGCGACAACACGGATTCAGGTTCGCTCGCAAAAACGAGAATGCTCGCGCGAATCATCCAGTACGATCCCGGGATTCTGAAGAACGATGTCCACCTGAAGGAGCTTGCCGCCGCGCTGAACGTCGATTCCATCTGCGTTTCCGACGGGGAAGGCGTCCTGATCGCCTCGACCGAGCCCGGGTTCCTCGGGTTCCGCATGGACTCCACGGAGCAGTCGAAGGAGTTCATGCCTGCAATCGAGGACAAGTCATTCGAACTGGTTCAGGCCCCTCAGGAACGCGGCATCGACCATTTGATCGTGCAGTATGCGGGCGTGGCGCGTCTTGATGCGCCCGGCATCGTCCAGATTGCCTACGAAACGGACAACGTGTTCAATTATTCCGATATTGAGCTGATGCGCGACATCATGCAGTCTCTGCCGATCGGATCGGGCGGGCGGTTTCTGGTGTTGGAGGACGGCAGTGATCCGGTCGTTTTCGCCAGCGGCGACCCGTCCGAAAACGGCTTCCGTCTTTCCGAACTCGGATTCCGCCGGGATCCGGTCCTTCCCGATTCCATTTTCATTCGCGGCAGAGCCTATTTTTACCAGCCTGTAAAGGTCGAGGGCGAACCGCGGCGCGTGCTTGCGCTGATCCCGAAAACCGAGGTCTTCGCGACGCGCAACCTCGCCATGCTCTTCATCCTCGGAATCTACCTTGTCTTCTTCGTGCTGTTCTTCCTTCTGCTGGATCTCCTGATCCGGCGGACTGTGACGGACGGCTTCTACGAGGTGAACCGCGCGCTCGACAAGATCATTGCGGGCGACCTTACGCAGACCGTGAACGTGCGGAACAATCCTGAGTTCCTGGCTCTTTCAGACGGCATCAACACCATGGTCGGCGGACTGAAGAAAAACCTGACCGACTCGCGCCGTCGCGTCAAACGCGAAAACGAGCTGGCGAAGTCCATTCAGAAGACGCTGATCCCCGCACCGGGCAGGCGCTTCCCCGACTTTGAGCAGATCGACTTCGTTTCGGCGTACATGCTGGCCGCGCACAAGGGAAGCGATGTCCTCGAAACGTTCGTGACCGACGCCGGACGCCCCGGATTCGTGATGGTCGAGGCGATCGGAGACAGCGTGTCCGCGTGCCTGAGCATGATGAAGTTCCGCGCCATTTTCCGCCCGTGCGTTCCGCCCGCCTCGGATCCGCTCGACATGATTAACCGCGGCATGGAGCGTTTCAAGGACGAAAAGGTGTTTAAGCAGCAGTTCCTTTCGATTTTCATCGGGTTCATCGACCCTGAAAACAGGCGTCTCGACTATGTGAACGCGGGCTATTATCCGCCGTTCGTGCGGAGGTCCGGCGGCGTGTTCGAGCAGCTGCGCTCTTCGGTCGGCACGGTGTTCACGACCGCCCATCCGGTCGAATTCCGGCAGGAGAGCATCACGTTCGGCCCGGGCGATGTGTTCTTCGCGTGTTCCAACGGCGTTTTCTCGTACCGCGACCGCGAGGGCCAGCTCTTTACGAAGAAGATGCTGGAGTCCGCCCTGAACGCCTCGGAAGCGGATTCCGCACAGGCGCTGATCGACGGCGTGGCCGCTTCCATCCGCGGGTTCTCCGGCGAGCTTCCCCCGGACGACGACGTGGTCATGGCCGCCTTCCGCATGAATTTCTGACGGCTCTGTCGCGCCGTCATGGTCCGATTCCCCGAAAAAACCGGCATATTCGCGTTTTTCCGGCGAAAAGCGTTTGCAATTCCCGGAAAATGTCCTATATTTGTGGAATGACGTTATCAATGCGGCGTCGATTTCGCCCGGAACCGATGCCGTTTCACCCGGAACGCGTCTCCGCGCTCCTCAAAAAACACAAGGAAACACGATGCCTATCACCGAAATACTGGAACGCAACGCCCAGCTCTACAAAGACGACGTCGCGCTGGTGGAGATCAACCCGCAGGAACTCGAAAAACGCCACACGACCTGGCGCGAATACTCGCTGATGGAGCCGAGCCCGACCGACTCGTTCCGCTCCGAACTCACATGGGGCGAATTCGACCGCAAGGCGAACCGCGTGGCGAACTTCCTGCTCACCCGCCACATCAAGAAGGGCAACAAGGTCGGCATCCTGCTCATGAACTGCCTCGAATGGCTCCCGGTTTACTTCGGCGTGCTGAAGAGCGGCGCGATGGCCGTTCCCCTCAACTTCCGCTACAGCGCGGAGGAGATCAAATACTGCATCGAGCTCGCCGACATCGACGTCCTCATTTTCGGTCCGTCGTTCACCGGCCGCATCGAATCCATCTGCGAGCGCATCCCGCGCGTGAAGGCGCTGGTCTACGTCGGCGAGGACTGCCCGACGTTCGCCGAGCCGTACTACAGCCTCGTTTCCTACTGCTCAAGCAAGTCCCCCGCGATCCCGCTCTCCGACGACGAGGACGCCGCGATCTACTTCTCCTCCGGCACTACCGGATTCCCGAAGGCCATCGTACACCGTCACCGCAGTCTCATGCACGCCTGCATCGTGGAGCAGAAGCACCACGGGCAGACCCGCGAAGACACGTTCCTCTGCATCCCGCCGCTGTACCACACCGGCGCGAAGATGCACTGGTTCGGCAGTTTCCTGGTCGGCGGCAAGGCGGTGCTCCTGCGCGGCATCAAGCCCGAATGGATCATCAGCGCGGTCTCCGAGGAACGCTGCACCGTGGTCTGGCTGCTCGTGCCGTGGGCGCAGGACATCCTGGACGCCATCGAACGCGGCGACATCAAGCTGGAGGACTACAAGCTCGACCAGTGGCGTCTGATGCACATTGGCGCGCAGCCGGTTCCGCCCAGCCTCATCAAGCGCTGGAAGACCGTCTTCCCGAAGCACGACTACGACACCAACTACGGCCTCAGCGAATCCATCGGGCCGGGCGCCGTCCACCTCGGCATCGAGAACATCGACCACGTGGGCGCGATCGGCGTGGCGGGCTACGGCTGGCAGACGAAGATCGTCGACGAGAAGCGCAATATCGTCGAGCCGGGCAAAGTCGGCGAACTCGCCGTGAAGGGCGACGGCGTGATGCGCTGCTACTACAAGGACGAGAAGGCCACGAAGGAAGTCCTCGACGACGAAGGCTGGCTCTACACCGGCGATATGGCGAAGGAGGAGGACGGCTTCATCTACCTCGTCGACCGCAAGAAGGACGTCATCATCACCGGCGGCGAAAACCTCTATCCCGTCCAGATCGAGGACTTCCTCCGCCGCAACAACGCCATCAAGGACGTCGCCGTCATCGGTCTGCCCGATCAGCGTCTCGGCGAAATCGCCGCCGCGATCATCGAGGTCAAGCCGGACTTCACGCTCACCGAGGAACAGGTCAACGACTTCTGCCTCGACCTGCCGCGTTACCAGCGTCCGCGCAAAATCATCTTCGCCGAGGTTCCGCGCAACCCGACCGGCAAGATCGAAAAGCCGAAACTCCGCAAGATGTACGGCGCCGACCAACTCGTCGCCATGCAGAACGAGATCAAGTGATTTCCTTCCTGTAAGCTGAAAGAACTACTCTCAGTAACATTCAGAAAGCCTGCCCCGGAAAAACGCATCCCCGCGACAATTCCGGGGCTTTTCATATCTGTTCCCCGGATACCGTTTGCAAGGAATGACTTTTTTTAGAAAAAACGGAAATCCGGCTTGTTTTTTCGCCGGATGGAATGTACGTTATGCTATGATTCAGAAAATGAATGTTTCACCACTTCAGCAAGGAGTTTTTTGCAATGCTTTTCCGCACGAATCTCATCCGGCCGGCAGTCGCGGCCGCCGTCATGCTCTGCGTCGCGGCGTTTACCGCATGTGCGCAGGGAACGCAGGCCGCCGTGCAACCGAAAGACGACAATAAAACGGCGGGGTATCTCTTCGCGCATTTCCGCGGCGAACGCTCGAACGAGTGGGAACAGATCTTCTTCGCCATCAGCAAGGACGGCGCGAAGTGGCAGCCGCTGAACGACGGAAAGTCCGTGCTCCAGAGCAACCTGGGCGAAGGCGGCGTGCGCGATCCGTATGTGGTCCGCAACCCAGACAACGGCACGATCTACCTCATCGCGACCGACCTGTGCATCGGGCGCAACGGCGACTGGGGACGCGCCCAGCGCGCGGGCAGCAAGGCGATCATCGTGTGGGAATCCAAGGACATGGCGAACTGGAGCGAGCCGCGCCGCGTGGAGGTCGCCGTGCCGAATGCGGGCTGCACGTGGGCCCCGGAGGCGTTCTGGGATGCGGACAATAAGGAATTCTTCGTCTTCTGGGCGTCGCGCGAGACGCTGAACGGCTCGAACCGCCAGCGCATCTACTCCTCCCGCACGAAGGACTTCAGGACGTTCACCCCGGCGAAACTATACATCGAGAAGCCGAACGACATCATCGACACCGACATCGTGTCCGAGGGCGGCAAGCTCTACCGGTTCTCCAAGGACGAGACGCGCAAATCCATCATCATGGAGGTCGCGGACTCGCTTGAGGGTGAATGGAAGCCCGTGCCGGGATTCCCCGAGAACAGCTTCGTCGGCTACGAGGGGCCGGAATGCTTCCGCATGGCCGACGGCCGCTGGTGCCTGATCATCGACTACTATTCGCGCGGACAGGGCTACAAGGCGTTCTTCTGCGACGACCTCTCGAAGGGCGATTTCGCGCCGTCCGAACGCGGCCTGGAGTTTCCGTACCGGTTCCGTCACGGCGGCGTCATCCCGATCAGCCAGACCGAATACGACGCCCTGATGCAAAAGTGGGGCGGCAGTCCGCAGAAGGATTGATCCTCTCGCCTTTTTCCGATGTTTGTCGCCGTCTCCCGCGCTTTTCCGGAGGGCGGCGTTATGTTCTGCCTTTTTTTCCGACATGTTCGAAATGCAGGTTGCCGAGGATGTTTTTCCGTGTCCTCCGCTTGTAAAAAAGGAAAAATACGCTATATTGAATGGAACGAAAAAACGGCAAATCAAAGGAACTGCGATGGCGATTCCATACAGACAGGAAGTTCTCAGAAAAATGGTGCATCTCAGCTCCATCTGGATGCCCGTTGCGCTTTTTTACCTTCCGTGGCTCTTCAACGTGATCATGTTCGGCACGTTCGCCTTGCTGAACGTCCTGATCGAGATCGCGGTGTTCCGGCAGGTTCCGTATGTGACGCCGCTTTACAAAAAGCTGTTCGGGAAAATGGCGAGAGAGAGCGAACCGGGCAAATTCCGGTTCAGCGGCGCGCCCCCGATGTATGCGTCGGCCTGCCTGACCGCGCTGTGTTTTTCGCCCCGCGTGGCGTCATGCGCGTTCACGATCCTGATCCTGAGCGACACGTCCGCGGCGCTGATCGGCCGGAAATGGGGACGGCGCCGTTTCTCCAACGGCAAATCGCTGGAAGGATCGCTGGCGTTCCTGCTGACCGGCTGGATCATCGCAGCGTGTTTCTGCCAGGCAGGCGGTCTGCCGGGCGCGGCAACGGCTGTATGGCTGCTCGGCGTAGCGGTTTCCTGCGTCGCCGAGTTTTTCAACGAGCAAATTCATATGGACGACAATTTCACGATTCCGCTGCTGTTCGGCGCGGTCGCTGAGTTCCTGCCCCTGCTGCTGTCATAAAAAAAGGAGATTCATTCGATATGAGCGAACCGAGACTTTACCGTTACGATACGCACGTCCATACCTCCGAAGGGAGCAAGTGCGCCAAATCCTCCGGACGCGAAGTCGCCGAGGCCTATCACGCGCGCGGATACGACGGCATCATCGTCACGGACCATTTTTTCAACGGAAACAGCGCCGTGCCGCGCGACTTGCCGTGGCGGGAACGCGTCGAGCTGTTCACTGCGGGTTACCGTGCGGCGAAGGAGTACGGCGACCGGGTCGGGATGCAGGTCTTTTTCGCGTGGGAGGATTCCTCCGAGGGAAACGACTTTCTGACCTACGGACTGGACGAAAACTGGCTCGCGGACCATCCGTTTCTCGACCGTCTCCCGCTCGTCGACTACCTGAAATGCATCCGCGCCGAGGGCGGCACGGTCGTTCATGCGCATCCGTTCCGGCAGGATTCCTACATCCCGATGATCCGCCTGCTCCCCGATCTGGTCGACGCCGTGGAGATCCTGAACGGACACCGCACGGACGAGGTGAACCGCCGCGCGAAGTGGTACGCCGAAAGCTACGGGCTGCCGTGGGCGGCGGGTTCGGACAACCACGACGTCGTGAACGGATTCGCGGAGGCGGGCGTACTGTTGGACGAACGGCTCACGGGAACGTCCCATTATGCGCAGCTCGTCCGCGACAGAAAGATCCGCGCATATTTCCCGCAGCCCGACGGCAACTGATCCGCCGGATCGCTTCGTCTCCCGAGTTCGAGTCTGCGCGCTGCCGAATGCCGCCGCAGCGGAAAGGATGTCGCCTCAGCCCGCTTTTTTCAGCAGATAGACGCCGTATGCGCCGAAGACGACGGTCGGCGTGAGTCCGGCGACGGGCGGCGGCAGATAGCCGCTTTTGCCCGCGACCATGAAGACTTCGTTGAGCACCTGGTAAAGCACGGCGAGGCCGACCGCGGTCGCAATGGCGGTGAAAATGCCGGACCGTTCATTTTTCGTGGCGAGCGGGAATGCGAAGAAGGCGCAGAGGAAGCAGGCCCACGGGAACGCCAGACGGTTGAACAGGATCGTGGCGTAAATGCGCCGGAGATTCGCCGCCATGTTCGGGTTTTCCCTCAGGATCGTGACGATTTCGATGGACGAGAGGGAATCCGGCTCGATCACGGACTTGATGATGACCGACGGCTTGTCGGGGATTTCCTCCTCGGAGAGGAACATCGGATCGGAATCCGGAACGATGGCGTCGCCGGGCAGTCCGTCTTCGGAGTATTCGTGGATTTCCGGCTTGTAGAATTCCCAGCCTTTTTCCGGGAGATAACGCGTCTTTTCGGCCTCGATCGTGCGCAGCAGCTTCCGGCGTCTCGGGTTGTCAGGGTTTTTCACGAAGATTTTGAGTTTGACTTTTTCCTGGTAGCCGTCGTCATCGAACTGGCCGAAATACCAGCTGCGGAGGCGGTCGCCGCTGTGGAACTGAAGCTGGGCGTTGCTTTGCTCCACGAACTTTTCATTTTCGACCGTCTTCTTGACAATCTCCGCCTGGCGCGTGGTTTCCGGAACGAGCTGTTCGTTGAAATAGAAATTGACCAGCATCACGCAGAATCCGACGGCGAAGATCGGAAGTCCGCAGCGGGCGAGCGAAACGCCGGATGCGCGGATGGCCGTGAGTTCGCGGCTGCGTCCGAGGTTCGCGAGCGCGTACATGCAGGCGAGCAGGACCGTGATGGGAAGGATGAACCGGATGTTTCCGGGGATTTTCAGAAGGAAGTATTCCACGGAGACGGAAACCGCCGCCTTGTTGTCGAGGAAGTCGCTCACGTCGTTGTACATGTCCATAATGATGAACAGGAGCGTGAATGCGAAGAGCAGAATGAAGAACGGCACCAGAAAGGCGCGCAGAATATACCCGTCGAGCACGGGCATCCAGTAGAATCTGCGCGGAACGCCGGAAGGAGGTGTGGATGAGGATGGACCAGACATGAAAAACGATGAGGATTGAAGGTGTTCCGCTCCGGCATCGTCCGGGGGGAGGATCCCGGAGCGGGGGTGTGGTTGAAAAAAGAGACCGTCAGCCTCTGCGGCGCTGCGTACGGCGCTTCTTTTCGCTCGGCTTTTCGTAGTGTCTCCGGTTGCGGAGTTCCTTGAGCGTGCCTTCCTTGTCGAGTTTCTTTTTCAGACGGCGGAGCGCCCGTTCGATCGAATCGCCTTTCTTCAGCTTGACTTCCGTTGCTTCCATGTTAGTTCACCCCCTTTCCTGAACAATTTGTCACATCGTATTTCATCGGTAAAGACCTCATGAGTTCGGGTTGGTTATTCGTTGGATGATCCGGTTTCGTCGGCGAGCATGGCGCGGAGTTTTGCGAGAGCCTGGTTCTGGATTTGGCGGACGCGTTCGCGCGTGCGGCGGATTTCCTGGCTGACTTCCTCCAGCGTTTTCGGACGCCTGCCGTCGAGTCCGAACCGGAGCTGAAGGATCAGGCGTTCACGGTCGTCCAGCTCGGAAAGAAGGGAGAGCAGACGGTGTACGGATTCCTCGTCGCCGAGGATGCGATCGGGCGTGACGGCCCCCTGGTCGGGGATGATGTCCTGAAATTCGCCGTCTTCGCCCTGCTGGATGGGGTCGTGCAGGGAGAAGGTGCGGAGGTCGGCGAGACGAAGCCCCGTCACGGTGCGTTCGCTGAATCCGAGGTTCGCGGCGATCTCGTCGTCCGTGGGTTCGCGTCCAAGCTGTTCCGCGAGCTTCATCCTGACGGATTTGATTTTGTTGATCTTGCCGGCGGACTGCACCGGGATGCGGATCACGCGCGCCTGGTTTGCGAGGGCGCGCCGCATGGACTGCTTGATCCACCAGGCGGCGTAGGAACTGAACTTCGCGCCTTTGGACGGGTCGAATTTCTCCACCGCGCGCATGAGACCGATGTTTCCCTCGGAAATGAGGTCGAGCAAAGGCAGGCCGAGCCCCTTGAAATCGTGCGCAATCTTCACGACCAGACGAAGATTCGCTTCAATGAGCGTGGCGCGCGCTTCGTCGTGCGAATCGCGGTTCCTGTCGTGGATCTGAGCCGCCAGAGAGACTTCCTGGTCTTTGGAAACCAGGGATATCTGACCGATGTCGTGCATATAGACCTTCATCGTGTCATTCTTGATGACGGAACCGTGTTTCGCCGCGACTTTCGCATTCTTCCTGTCCATCTTGGGATCCTTCGATCCCGTCATGAATTCGGAAAGATCGATCTCGGATGCGTCTTCGACGCCGTCCGTCGCGACCGGCATGTCGTTCTTGTTCAGACCGGAATCGGCGGGCGCGTTCTTCCGCGCTTTTTTCACGGAGACGGTTCCGGCGCTTTCAGCCGGAACTGCTTCCACCTTGACCTTGAGCTGCTTTTTTTTCGTTTTGGACGCGAAGATGGATTTTGATTTCGCCGCGGCCGCTTTTTTCGGGAGCGCGGAAGGCTTTGCTTCGGATTTCGCTTCGACTTTTGCCGGAACCGCTTTCATCGTTCCGGCCTTGTTTCCGGACTTCACGGCGGGGGAGGTCTTGATTTCGACTTCGACGGGGGATTTGACCGCGATTTTCAGTCCGGATTTCTTCGCCGGAGCGTCCTTCGTCACCGCCTTCGCTGCATTTCCTTTCGCCGAAACGACGGGTTTCGTATCCGATTTCAAGGCGGACTTTTTCACAGGCTCGAGCTTGACCGCGGGGCTGAATCCCCGTTTGGACGATGTCTTCTTTCCCTTCGGCTCTTCGTCAAAAAAGACTTCGGGTTTGAACGTTTTCTTCTTTGCGGACGGGGCCTTGCCCGGAGCGACGGCCTTCTTTGCGGACGGGGCCTTGCCCGGAGCGACGGCCTTCTTTGCAGACGGGGCCTTGCCCGGCATAGCCGTATTCTTCACAGGAGCAGTCTTCACGGGGGCTGCGGACTTCCGCATTGTTTTTGCATCTGCTTTTTTTGTGGATGCGGAGGTGCGGACGGATTCGTCCGACTTGACGGACTTCACGGATTCCGCCTTGCCGGATGCGCTCTTCGCCAGCTTGGGCAAAGCGGCGGCTTTCGCCTTGTTTCCGGCGGCGCGAACCGCGATCCGTTTTGATTTCGCATCATTTTTCATCAAAAAAAGCTCCGAAGATTTGTTTTCCCGGTTTGAGCTGTTATATTGTTAGGCGTAACTGTTTTTGTCCGTTTCGTTTCCAAAGCATCCGGACGCGTCCGAGCCGTTTGCAATGATCCCGGAAAAAAACAATTGCATATAAGATACTTCCTAAATAGAAAAAAGGCAAGAGCGAAAATGAAAAAAAGAGCGTGGAAAAGCTCGTTTTTTAATTTACTTTCTAAAGCGAAGGCGACATCGAAACGCATCGGTCCGGTCGAAGAGGATATGATGCCGGTCGCCCTGCTTTGCCTTGCTCTTGAAGGACGGGCCGTATCAGGCGCGAAGAGCGCATCCGTACCCGATGCGAACTTGAAAGCCTGTTCAAAGGCCCCCGGCTCTGCGGAGAAGGCGTCGGAAAAAACGTCCGGCCCACGGAACGGGAAAAGGCGCTTTTTTTATGTGACGGCTTCGCAGTCCAGCGCGGAACAGCGCCGGGACGACCTGGCCGCCTGGGCAGAAGTCGCCGGGAAAAAGCTCTCCATGCATGTCCTGCCGGACGGTTCGACGCGGCGACAGAGTCTGCTCCAGTCGGATTCGCCGCGCGCCGAAGCCCTGCACCGTCTCCTGTTGGAGCCGCCGGACGTGTTCTTCGGGTCGGTCACAAGCCTGACCTCGTCCGCGCCGGTTCCGCGGCTGATGCGTGAAAGCGAACTGGTTTTGAAGGTCGGCGACGAACTGGATTTGAAAACGCTGGCGGAACGTCTGGTCGAGATGGGCTATGACGACGAGATCGAGGTCGCCATGCCAGGCGAATTCGCGCGGCGCGGCGGTCTGATCGACATCTTCTCCTCCTCGGAGAGTTCTCCCGCCCGCGTGGAGTTTTTCGGCGACACGATCGACAGCATCCGCCTGTTCCGTCCTGACACGCAGATGTCGACGGGAAGAACGGATTCGTACCGCGTAATTCTGAGGTCTGGATCGGGCGGCGACGGCGCTGTCCTGAACGGAATGGAATTCGCCTTTGCTCCGGCGTTCGAATACCTGCTGGAAAATGATTTCGCGCTGGTCGAGGAGGCGCCGGACGCGATCAGGACGCATCTGACGCGCTACGGCACGCCGGAGGAAGCGGCCCAGTGGGCGGAATTCGAGGCGAAAATGCGGTCGGAAGGCCGTCTCGTGGCGTTCGAGGACGCCGTGGGCGCGGCCGATCCCGACGGCGGTCCGTGCGAAGCTTTTCCGTGTTATTCCACCGGACGCGACGCGATGGCGGCGGCCGCCGGGCGCGAGTTCGCCGCGGACGCCGAATCGGACGGCAAGGGGCTGGACCAGGCCTTTTCCGTTTTGGCGCAGCAGCTGACGGCGAACAGGATTCGGCAGTGGATCGAAGATAAAACGCATGTGGCTTTGCTCGTCGGGCCGGACTCCGATCCGCATCAGGTGCGCCGCTGGCTCCTGGACCATGATCTGTGTGAAAACGAGTTCCTGACCGTGGAGGACGGGGCCGTTCCCTGCGGGTTCTTTCTGCCGAAGGAAAAGCTGGCGGTTTTGACGATCCGGGAGCTTTTCGCTCTGCCGCACCGCCGCCGGAGCATGGCGCATGAGCTTCAATTCGAGGACGATACGCCCCGGACCGATCCGGGTTCCCGCGAAGACGAGGCGGGCGTGGTTTCCGCCGGGGATTTGGAGGAGGGCGACTACGCCGTGCATCTGAACTACGGGATTTGCAGGTATCGCGGACTGGATGTGTCCGAGGTTGCCGGAGCGCGCGCGGAGATGATTCTTCTGGAATTCGCCGACGACCAGCTGGTGCGGATTCCGGTGCGGAGGGCGCATCTGGTCACGCGCTACGTGGGGTCGAAAAATACCAGAATCACGCTCAGTCGCATCAATTCCGCCCGCTGGAACAAGGCGTGCGACGAGGCGCGGCATTCCGTGCGCAATCTGGCGTTCGAGATGCTCAGGATCCAGGCGATGCGCATGAAGCGGTCCGGCACGGCGTTTCCCGCCGACGATCCCGAACAAAAGCTTTTCGAACAGGCGTTCCCGTTCAAGGAGACCCCGGACCAGCTGCGCGCCGCCGCCGAGATCAAGGCGGACATGGAATCTCCGCGCCCGATGGACCGTCTGCTGTGCGGCGACGTGGGCTACGGCAAGACAGAGCTGGCGATGCGGGCGGCGTGCAAATGCGCGCTCGCCGGCCGTCAGGTAGCCATGCTGGCGCCGACGACCGTGCTGGTGCAGCAGCATTATTTCACGTTTCAGGAGCGATTCGCGGGAACGGGCGTCGTGATCGAACAGCTGTCCCGCTTCAAGACGAAGCAGGAACAGCAGAAGATCGTCGAACGCCTCGCCCGCGGCCAGATCGACATCGTGATCGGCACGCACCGGCTGGTTCAGAACGACGTCGAATTCAAGGACCTCGGGCTTGTGATCATCGACGAGGAACAGCGTTTCGGCGTGTTGCACAAGGACCGTCTGAAACATCTCCGCGCCACGGTGGACGTGCTGACCATGACCGCCACCCCCATTCCGCGCACGCTCCACCTGTCGCTGTCCGGCATCCGCGACCTCAGCACGCTGATGAACGCCCCGGTGAACCGCCTCCCGATCCGGACTGTCTTCGCGCAGTACGACCCGAACCTGGTGCGCGTGGCGATCGAACGCGAGCTGAACCGCGGCGGTCAGGTGTACTATCTGCACAACCGCGTGAAGTCGATCGACAAGGCCGCGCTTGAGGTCGGCGCGATGTTTCCGGACGTTCCGCTCGGCGTCGCGCACGGCCAGATGGACAAGGGTGAACTGGAGGAGGTGATGTCATCGTTCATCGAGGGCAAAACGAAGATACTGGTCTGCACCTCGATCATCGAGTCCGGCATCGACATCCCGAACGCGAACACCATTATCGTCGAGCGGGCGGACCGCTTCGGACTGGCCGAACTCTATCAGCTCCGCGGCCGCGTGGGCCGCTGGGTGCGGCAGGCCTACGCATATCTTTTCCTGCCGAAGGACGGCATCCTGACCGGGAACGCCCGCAAGCGCATCGCCGCAATCCGCCGCTACACGCACCTCGGCGCGGGGTTCCAGCTGGCCATGAGCGACCTGGAGATCCGCGGCGCGGGAAATATCCTGGGCGAGGAGCAGAGCGGGCAGATCAACGCCGTCGGGTTCCATCTGTACTGCACGCTCCTGCGCGACTGCGTGGCGATGTTCAGGGGCGAGAAGCTCCCGGCCGCGCCGGACTGCGAACTTTACCTCGATTTCCTGAGTTTCGCGGTCGAGCCGCCGCCCGGCATGATCGCAGCCGGGATCCCGCTCGACTACATCGAATCGCCGCGGATGCGCCTGCACTGCTACCGCAGGCTCGCGATGTTCACTTCGGAGGGCGAGCTTGACGCTTTCGCGCGCGAACTCAGGGACAGGTTCGGCCCGGTTCCCGCGGAGGTCGACCACTTCCTGATGACCTGCCGGATCCGGCAGGCCGCGGCCGCCGCCGGCATCGCGAACGTGACCTGCCGCGACAACTACGTGTATCTGGAGAAAAACAAGCGCATGCTCCGGCGCGACGGCATGATCCCGGCGATTCTGGCCGGCGCGAAGCCCGCGCAGAAACTGAAGCTGGTCCTGCGGACCGTGCGGGAGTTCGCCCCGCGCGCGGAACGGGATTGATATTTTTCAACTTGCAGAAGGAGGCAGCGCCATGAAAATGACCGCAGTCCTGAACGACATCACGAAGCTCAATGTCGACGCGATCGTCAACGCCGCGAACTGTTCCCTGCTGGGCGGGGGCGGCGTCGACGGAGCCATCCACCGCGCAGCAGGGCGTCGGCTTTACGAAGCCTGCCTGAAATTCGGCGGCTGCCGCACCGGGGAGGCGCGCATCACGCCCGGATTCAATCTGCCCGCGCGCTATGTGATCCATACGCCCGGCCCGGTGTGGCGCGGCGGCGGACACGGCGAACCCGGCCTGCTGCGTTCGTGCTACCTGAACTCGCTGACGCTGGCGGCGGAGAACGGATGCCGCTCTGTTGCGTTTCCGGGCATCAGCATCGGCGTGTACCGTTATCCGCTGGAGGAGGCGGCGAAGATCGCCGTGGATGCGGTCGGCGCGTGGACGGAGAAACTGCCGGAAGAGGTCGTTTTCTGCGCGTTTTCCGAAGAGGTTCTGGAGACGTACTGCCGCGCGCTGAACGAATTTCAGGCGTAACGGCGGATTTGAAAAGGGGAAAAAGGTGAATATGTGCCGGAGCGCACCGCAAGCGGTGATGATACTGTGTTCTGCTACGCGAGAACACGGGAAGGGAAATGCGCCGAAGCGGAGCCCGGCGCTGCCTCAGTGGAGGACTTGTCCTCCTCAGAACATGCGGCGGACGTACTCGAAGAGGACGACCGTGGCGGCCTGCGCCACGTTCAGGGATTCGGCGTCGCCGGGCATCGGGATGTTCAGTCCGCGCGAGTTTTCGAGTTCGGCCACGCCTGTGGCCTCGCAACCGAGGATGATCGCGCTGCGGTCGAAGAGGTCCGGCTCCAGAAAGACGTTGCCGCCGCTCGCCGGGAGCGTCCGGTAGCAGGTCTTCACGCCGAGTTTGCGGAGGTCCGCCGCAAGTTCCGTCAGGTCGCCGCCGTACCGGATCTTCAGGGAGAACTGCGCGCCGGACGCGGACCGCACGACTTTGTCGGAGAAGGGATCGGCCGTGCCGCGCGTGAGCCAGACTTCATGGAGGCCGACGGCGCGCGCCGTGCGCAGGATCGTGCCGAAATTGCCGGGGTCGCCCACGCGGTCCAGCACGAGCGCAAAGGGATCGGCCATGGGCGCGTCTGGCGGAACGGGTTCCGGGCGACGCGACAGCACGAGGATGCCCTGCGAATGGACCGTGGGCGCGATGCGGTCGAATTCGGACTGGGGGAGGACGACGGGTTCGACGGGCGAGGGAAAGGGCAGGGGCGTTCCTTCGCGGAGGATGACGAGTTCGACGAGTTCCGGCGCGAGCGCGACAACTTCACGCGAGGCGCGGAGTCCGTCGCAGAAACAGTGTTCGGAATCGCGCCGCCCGTGGCGCGTGCGAAGCGCGCGGAGCAGCGATTCGGTGCGTCTGGTGAGGCCGCCGGATCCGGACATCCGAAGGAAGCCCCGTGAATCAGGCGGCGGGCTTTTCGGCCGGAGATTCGGCCGCGGGAGCCGCTTCGGTCGGCTTGGCCTCGGCCGACTTTTCAGCCGGGGCGGGAACGGTGACAGCTGCCTGCGGATGAAGCTTTTCGTCAAGCTGTTTCGCGAGGCCGGCCCAGTAGCCGTAGACGGTGGCTCCGCCCTGCGCGGCGGCGTACGTGAGGTTGATAAGCTTCAGCGCGGCGTCGGCCTTCATCGACTGGTCGAGGCCGGAGAACAGACGCGCGGCGGAGTAGGCAGCTTCCACGCGGAGGTCTTCGGGTGTCTGGGACAGGCCGGAAATGCGTTCGAATTCCAGCGCGGCGTCCTCTTTCTTTCCGAGCTGTTCGAGAATGTAGGCGGCGTCGAGCGCGGACCGGATCTTGATGAACGTCTCGGACTTGGAGGAGGAGGCGACGGCCAGGAGCTGTTCGCGGGCTTTTTCCAGGTCGCCGGGCTGGTTGGTGGCGATGAGTTCGCCGGCGAGGCGGAGACGCGCGAAATCCGCGGCCTTGTTGCCAGGATGCTTCGCGATGGCGGCTTCGAGTTCGGCGATGCTGCCGGCGTTCGCGAGTTCGCGGCGGGCGGCGAGTTCGGCGCGCTGGATCGCGCCCTGAATGATGATCATCACGGAGACTGCCACGGCGAACGCGCAGACGCCGATGATGGCTTTCTTCCAGTTGAGGGCCATCCACATTTCGAATTCGTCCAGCATGGTGGAAATGGCGGGCTCCTCCTGCGAGGCGGCGGGCCGCTTGCGCTGCTGGGCGTTGGCGAGCTGTTCGAAGGACTCGATTTTTTTCTTGTTCTTGTTGGCCATGGTGCAATATGTCCTGAAAAGAAGTTGGCGTTATAAGATAATTCTTATAATATAGCGCATCCGGCGCGTAAAATCAACTCGAAAACGCCGTTCCGCCTCCCTTTTTTTTCGTTTTTGTACCCGAATTCGGCGCCGGAAAACGATGTGACGGTCTTCTCTTTTACAGGCTTGCAAGAATCCCCCTGCCGGATTCCTCGAAGAGCTTGTCCTGCACGGAATCGGCGTACGCCGCGGCGGCCATCGGCGCTTCGAGCGCGGAGGCGTCGTTCAGCGGTTCCAGAGTGGCCGTGACATTGTAGAACACGCTGCCGGAACTGTTGGCCTTCGTGCTCTTCGCTTTCATGGAGATGTAGTATTCTCCGGCTTCGAGCTCGGCCTGCAGATTCAGGGTCTTCGAGACGACGCTGGCGCCACTGGCAAGCGTGAGCTTTTTCCCCTGGATGGCTTTCAACTTTTCCTGATTGCCGTTCCGTTCCATTCTGTAAACCGTGAACTGGGCGTTCCCGGTGGCTTCGAGGTTGAAACTCAGATACCCATCGCTTGTCAACGTAATCTTCGCGTAGTCGGCGGCGTCGCCGTATCCGACGAAGTTCTCCCAGACGCTGTCTACGACCGGATCGGCGTCAAGCTTCACCTTGGCATTGTTGGCGCCGATGCCGATGGTCGTGTTTTCGAAGTGGTGATCGTCATCTTCGCGATAAAGCGCCTTGTCCGTCTTGTTGTACAGGACGTTGTTCCGTTTGTCGTCGCCGAAGAAGAACACGGACTTGCTGCCGATCTCGACGTTGTAGTAGGCGGAACCGCCTTTGGCCGCGTCCTTGGCTTCCATTGAGATGTAGTAGATGTACTTGGAGGTGTCGAAGAATTTCGCGGCTGTTACGGCGCGTTTCTTGATCTTCGGAATCGACGTGACGCTGACCCTCGTAATCTTGCCGGTATTGTCAGCGGTTATTTTCTGCTTCCAAATCGTGAACTTCGAGGCTCCGCTGGCCGTTACACGGAAGCTCAAGTATGCGCCGGACGCGAGGTCAAGCCTGGCGTAGTCCTTGCTGTCCGTGAACCCGACGAAGTTTTTGTACGTGCTGCTTCCTTTCATCGGACTGCCGTCCAGAACGATCCACTTGCTCCCGGGGTTGACCGAAACCGTCCTGGCTGCAGACCGCGTATTGTTCGAGAACTCGCCCTCGTCGGCGTCCACGAAGAACGTGCTTTTGACGACGCTCACGTTATATAAGCCGTAGTAATCGGAACCGACCTTGCTGACGCTCTTCGCGGCCATGGCGACGTAATACTTGTCAGCATCGGAAGTCAGGAGGACGTCCTTCAGCGTTGCGGTCTTGCCCTTCTTGACTTTGATCCCCCTGACCACGATCTGGGCGGGCTGCCCATTCTTTTCGCCGTCTCTGTAAATGTAGAATGTGCCCGCCGCGCTGGATTCGATCTTGAACGTCAGCTTTGCGGCATAAGCCACGCTGATCTTCGCCACGTCGCCCGTGTCCTTGTTCGTGCCGTCATTGCCGAAGAGATTGTGCTTGCCTTCGGAGTCGACCGTGCCGGGTTCGTCGAGGAATATCTCCTGATTGCCCGTGACCGTGTTCGATACGAATCTCGCTACGTTCCCGTTTATTTCCCCGTTGCTGTACAGGTAATCATTCCAGCCGTCGTCCGGACTGTCTTTGTCCGGCTCGGGCGGAACCGTGTCGATGTTGTCCACCTTGCATCCCGCAACCTCGGATTCGTTTCCGGCGGCGTCGACCGCCTTGAAATAGACGGTCGTGTTCGCGGTCACAACGACGCCTTCGTCAGGATATTCCGTCCATTCTCCGCTTGCGCCGAGACTGTACAGCCTGAATGCCAGCGCCACGTCGTCCATGAAGTTCGCCGTAACGGTCACGGAATCAGCCGGTTCCTTCGTGCTCGGCGTGATGCCGGAGATGGTCGGCGCGACCTTGTCGATGTTTGCGACTTCATGACTGACGATTTCGGATTCGTTTCCGGCGGCGTCTTTCGCCCTGAAATAGACGGTTCCGTTCTCCTCCATCGTCACGCCTTCGTCAGGATAATTCGTCCACGCGCCGTCTCCGATTCTGTACTGTTTTAAATCGACTCCGACATTGTCCGTGAACTCCGCCGTGACCGTCACGTTCCGGTTCGTCATCGCGGTTTCGTCCACCGTCACAACGACCTCCGGAGGAATGGCGTCCGCGGGAGCGGCGCCTCCAACCGTGACGGCGAGGACATCATCGGTCGTCAGGGCGAGCGTGTAATACACGCCGCCGATGGCTGTGGCTCCGCCGCCGACCGTGAGCGTGCCGAGCGTCGCGCCGAGCGTGTTCTTCACGGTGATGGCCTTGGATGTGTCGAAGCCGGAAGCACCCTCGATGAGCTTGTACGCGCCTTCGGCCTGCGTGCCGGAGACCGTGAGGGTACACAGATAATCTTCGGCCACGGGCATGATGCTGCTGAACGATGTATCGTCGACGAGGGCCTCGCTGTCCGGGGAGACTCCGGAGATGTCGAGGTCGAGCGTGCCGCCGTAGAATTTCAGTTCGGAGGCTTCGCGCAGGACGCCCGTGAGGACGCCGCCCGCGCTGACGTTGATGTGTTCCGCTTTGCCGCCGGACGCGACGTTCAGAATGCCGCCGGCCTCGAGATTAAGCCGGGAGACGATCGCGCCGTCCAGCGCGGCGACGTCCGCGGCTGCGACGGTGGCGGACGAGAACGTGGCGTCGCTCTCGACCGTGACATGTCCGCCGGAGGAGACGACGGCTCCCACGACATATCCGCCGCCGCTGATGATGAGTTGACCGCCGTTCTGCACGATGGCGTTGCTGGAGACGCCGTCCTGAGAAGCCCAGCCGTCGCTCATGACCGTGACCCTGCCGCCGTCGATGACGACGTTGGACGCCATGACGTCGGCGTGGATGGTGGCGGAGCCGCCCTGGGCGACGGTCGCGCCCTTGAGCCTGCCGCCCGACAGGACCTCGAGGATGCCGCCGTCGTCGACGTTCACATCCGAGCCGGTTCCTTTGCTTTGGACATAGACGACTGCGTTCTCATTGACGGTGACATTGCTCGCCAGGCCGCCGTCGAGGACGTTCAGAAAGCCGTTGACGTCCGCCCCGTCGGCAATGCCTTTCGTGCCGACGGTGAGGAAGCCTTGCGCGCCGACGGTAGTCCCATAGGCTGTGCCGCCGCTGGAGACGGTGAGGTTCCCCATAGCGTCGATATATGTTCCCGCGGCCGTTCCACCGCTGGAGACGACGTACAGTCCGCCGCCCGCTTCGACGACGGCGCCGTCGCAGAAACCGCTGCTGTCGACGGTGAGCTTGCCGCCCGTTTTAACCGTGGCCTCGGCCGCCGTGCCGCCGCTGGAGACGGTGAGTTTGCCGCCATTGTTGACCGTAGCGCCGGCCGCCGTGCCGCCGCTTAGGACCTTGAGTTCGCCGTTCGCGTTGACGGTCGCATTGCTTGCCTGTCCGCCCGAATAGAGCGTTATGAAGCCCGCGGAGTTGAGCGTCGTTTCGACCGCTGTGCCGCCGTTGAAAACGGTCAGGACTCCGGTCTCGAGCACGAACCCGGTGGCGGCTCCGTTCCGGATCAGGAAGGAAGAACGGCCGGAGACGCCGGCGATATGGGTGTCCGGCGCAACGTCGAAGGCCAGTATGGCGCCCTCTGCCGCCACGATATCCGTCGCGGTCGCGCCTTTGTTCACTTCCAGCCTGCCGTCGCTCGCGACGCTGACGCCGGTGGCGGTTCCGCCGAGGAGATGGAGCGTGCCGCTTGCGTTGACGGTGGTGTTGTTCGCGGAGCCGCCGTCATTGACGGTCGCCGAACCGTTGAGGTTGATGACGGTGTCCTCCGCGATGCCGCCGTTGGTGATGTACATCGCGTCGTAGTCGTTGAGCGTAACGTTCGCTACGGGCGAGTTTTCGGGTTTCACATAGTAGGTTTCAGCCATGGTGTCGGCGCCTTTCGTGTTTTTTTGCGATAATATGTTTATGTTGAATTGCTTTTTGTTCAGAGTTTCGTTTGCGACTAATTGAGAAATAAATCCGAATTAATTTTCGTTAATATAAACGAGCGCCGATAAAAAAACAAGGCATGATTCCGAAAAAGATGGGAAAATATTCAAAAAGCACTTCATTTGTGCCATTTGAAAAAGCAAAAGCACGGGGAGAAAAAAAGGGGTGTGCATTTTGGTCTGACACAGGAACTCTGATCAGGGGATGTTTTTGGGGAATGATAACGGGGCGAATGGCGTCTCCACGGGGCGGCGACGAAACAGTGCGTAGCTATGCTCGCGCACAGGAACAAGGACAATAAGGCGCATGGGCGAATCGGTCGAATGGAAAAACCGAGTATGCGCCCTGTGTATCTGACCTGTTGGACCCGTGCGTCTTATAATTCGATCCATCTGCGGCACGCTGGAAAAAAAACAACGCCCGCACCGTTGATGTTGACGGTACGGGGCGTTTGGAGCCTGTTGCTGTTTCAGAGCTCTTGCGCAACAGAGTGCGCCGCGGGCGCTGCCGATACGACGCCTGACTGCGCTCAAGCGCACCGCAAGCGGCGTCGATACGGTGTTCTGCTTTGCGAGAACACGTGGCGTTGCGAAGCAAGCCACTGCCGCAGTTGAGGGCTTGCCCTCATTCCCACTCGATGGTTCCCGGGGGCTTGGACGTGATGTCGTAGACCACGCGGTTCACGCCGTCGACCTCGTTGATGATGCGGTTGGAGATTCGCGCGAGGAGGGGGTAGGGGAGACGGACCCAGTCGGCGGTCATGCCGTCGCGGCTTTCGACCGCGCGGATGGCGATGGCGTCCTCGTAGGTGCGTTCGTCGCCCATGACGCCGACGGAACGCACGGGAAGGAAGACGGCGAAAGTCTGCCAGATTTTGTAGTAGAGGTTGGCCTTCTTCATCTCGTCGACAATGATCTTGTCCGCGCCGCGGAGCACGGCGAGCTTGCCGGGCGTGACTTCGCCGACGCAGCGGACGGCGAGTCCGGGGCCGGGGAAGGGCTGGCGCATGACCATCTCCTCGGGCAGACCGAGCTGACGGCCCACCTCGCGCACCTCGTCCTTGAAGAGGCGGCTGAGGGGCTCGAGCAGCTTGAACTGCATGTGCTTCGGGAGGCCGCCTACGTTGTGGTGGCTCTTGATGACGGCGCTCGGGTTGCCGTCGATGGAGATGCTTTCGATGACGTCCGGGTAGGTGGTTCCCTGCGCGAGGAAGGTCACGTCCGGAATGTTCGCGCAGGCGTCGTTGAAGACCTGGATGAATTCGCCGCCGATGATCTTGCGCTTGCGTTCCGGCTCGGTTACGCCGGCGAGCTTCGAAAGGAAGCGGTCGGTGGCGTCGACGTAGACGAGCGACATCCTGAACGTGCCGCCGAAGAGCTCGCGGACGCGTTCCGGCTCGTCCTTGCGGAGCAGGCCGTTGTTCACGAAGACGCAGGTGAGCTGGTCGCCGATCGCCTTGTGGATGAGCGCGGCGGCCACGGAGGAGTCGACGCCGCCGGAGAGGCCGAGGATCACGTTTGCGGCCCCGACGGTCTCGCGAATCTCGGCCACGGAGCGTTCGATGAAGTCGGACATGGTCCAGTTCGCGGAGCAGCCGCAGATGCCGAGGCAGAAGTTTTCGATGACGAGCGGACCCATGGGGGAGTGGACGACTTCCGGGTGGAACTGGATGCCGAAGAGGCGGCGGTCACGGTCCTGCACGGCGGCGAATTCGGTGTTGTCGGTCTTCGCGCAGGTCTTGAATCCCTCGGGCAGACGCGTCACCTTGTCGCCGTGAGACATCCACATCTGGGTTTCGGCGGGCAGGTCCTCGAAGAGCGGGGAGGCCGCGGTGGTGGAGACGATGGCCTTGCCGTATTCTCGGGCGTCGCCGTGCGCCACTTCGCCGCCGAGCGTTTCGACCATGAGCTGGAGGCCGTAGCAGATGCCCAGCACGGGGATGCCGAGACTGAAAATTTCCGGGTCGCATTTCGGTGCGTTCGCCTGGTACACGCTCGCGGGGCCGCCGCTCAGGATGATGCCCGCGGGCGCGGCGGCGCTGATTTCCTTCGCAGGTGTCTTCCAGGAGACGATTTTGCTGTAGACATGGAGTTCGCGGACGCGCCGTGCGATGAGCTGGCTGTACTGGGATCCGAAATCCAGCACGAGAATGGTTTCAGGATGGTTCATAACGCTTCTTCCAAGGTGGTCTGAAAAAAAAGAGCATCATATAATATGATGCTGAAACGGAAAAAAATCCAGTCCGAAACGGTAGATTTTCAGAAAAAAGAACCGTTGGACGCCGCCGTCTCCGCGGAATGAACGACGTTTGCGGGAACCGTTTGAAATGCGTTTTGGCGGAGTCGGGTTAGATTTCGCGGTAGTGGCGCATGGCGAGCAGGACGAAAAACGCGGTCAGGATGAAGAAGAACGAACCGCCCGCGAAGATGAACCGCACGCCGAAATTCGCGGCGATCGGGCCGCCTGCGAGGGGCGCGAGTCCGAGCCCGAGGCAGCGCATGGCGGAGGCCCAGCCGAACATCTGGCCGCGGGAGCGTTCGTCGGTCTTTTTCGCGAGCCAGATCTGCATGGCCGGGTCGATGCCGCTGCTCATGAAGATCATGGCGAACCGCAGAGCGAAGAGCGCGGCGAGCCCCCAGACGAACGAGATGGAGAACATGAAGGCGGCGGTCAGGAAAGCCGAGATGACCGCCAGACGGCCCGGTGGGTAGTGGTCCGCCAGATAGCCGAGCAGGAACCCGGAGACGACGCCAGCGAGTCCGCAGAGGCCGGAGAGGGCGCCTGTGATCCTGGAGGCGCCTTCGATGCCGCCGTGGAGGTCCTGGACGAAAAGCGGAACGAAGGAATTGTCGAACGAGCGGGAGAACATCACCAGGCACATGATCAGCAGGATGGGCAGGTTGACCGCGATCTGGGATGCGTCGGGTCGGATCGCCTGGAGCATGCCGCGGAATCCGGCCGTTTTCCCCTGCGGCGGCGTGTAGTATTCGCGCGAGAAGAAGAAGACGGCGACGAACGCCATGACCATGCAGAGCGCGGAGACCACGAAGGCCAGCCGGTATCCTGCGTATTCCGCCACATAGCCTCCGGCGAACGCTCCGGCGATGGTGCCGGAGAACATGGCGCTGTTCAGCGCGCCGAGCGCGAATCCGGTATGCTCGCGCGGCGTCTGGGTGGAGATGAGCGCCTGCGAGGCGGACATGGTTCCGCAGAATGCGCCCTGGATCACGCGGAGCATGACCAGCTGCAGGGGCGTCTGCGCCACGCTGATGAGGCCGATCGCCACGGCTCCGCCCACATAGGAGCGCAGGAGCATCTTCCGGCGTCCGTAACGGTCCCCGAGCGCGCCCCAGATCGGCGAGAAAAACATCATGGTGAGCGGACATGCCGCGCTGAACGCGGCGACCCAGTAGGCCAGCTCGGCCTTGTCCGCGATGCCCATGTCGTCCTGCATCAGGTAGGAGATGAACGGCAGGCCGAAGGAAAAGCCGATGGCCGACATGAACTGCGCGGTCCAGATCACGCAGAGATGGCGTTTCCAGGTCCGGCGGAAATCCGGAACGGCGCTGCCGCCCGAAAGCCTGACGGACGCGGGAGCGTCCGCCGATTGTGTCCGATCCCGCAGCATAGCCGCCGTCCGGTTCAGATGCGGCCTTCGCGCGCGGCTTCGAACGCCTCGAATGCGTCGGGGAAGGGCGAGAGCGCGCGTTTGAGGATGCCGTGGACATGCGCGATGGCGACGCCGTAGTTGGTGAACGGAACGCCCTGTTCGCGGCAGTGCAGGATGCGGGAGAGGACGGCGCGGCGGTTGAACGTGCAGGCGCCGCAGTGGAGCACGAGATCGTACGGCGAGAGGTCGTCGGGGAAATCGGATCCGGCGGCCACGGCGAACTCAATGCCGTCCGCATGGCGGTATTCGCGGATCCAGCGCGGGAGCTTCACGCGGCCGATGTCGTCGCCGATGGGGTGGTGCGTGCAGGCTTCCGCCACGAGCACGCGGGAACCATCGCGCAGACGGTCGATTGCGGCGGCTCCTGCGGCGCATGCGGCCAGGTCGCCTTTCATGCGGGCAAGCAGGATGGAGAACGACGTGAGCGGGATTTCAGGGGGAACGGAACGCGATGCGATGCCGAACGCCTGGGAATCTGTCACGGCGAGCGCGGGCGGCGTTTTCAGGCGGGCGAGCATGTCGGCGATGCGGCGTTCGGTCACGCACAGGCAGAGCGCATCGTGGTCGAGCGTGTCGCGGATGGCCTGGACTTCCGGCAGAATCATGCGGCCCTTCGGCGCCTCCTTGTCGATCGGCGTGATGAGCAGGACGGAATCGCCCGGGCCGATGAGGTCGCCGAGCATGGGCCGTGCGCCGAGGAATCCTTCCGGCGCCGCGTTGACCAGGGCGGCGCGGAGCGCGGCAAGCCCGGCTTTCGTCTGAGCGGAAACCTCGACGTGCGGGATTTTCGCGTCGTCGAGCCGTGCGATGAGCGAAGGGTCTGGCGCGGCGACGTCGGCTTTTGTGAACACCGCGATCAACGGCGTGGCCCGTTCGCGGAAGAGCGAGAGGACCTCCTCCTCCGTATCGCTCCAGCCGCCGTCCGTGACGAGAAGCGCGAGGTCGGTGCGGTCGAAGACGCGGCGGCTTTTTTCGACGCGCATGCCGCCGAGCGCGGTCGGCGCCTCGTCCAGTCCGGCGGTGTCGATGAAGAGCACGGGCCCGAGCGGGGGGAGCTCCATCGGCTTTTCAACGGGATCGGTTGTGGTTCCGGGAACGTCGGACACGATGACGACGTCCTGCCCGGCAAGCGCGTTGAGGAGCGAGGATTTCCCCGCGTTGCGGCGTCCGAAGAAGCCGATCTGGAGCCGGAGACCCCTGGGAGTGTTCTGAATCATTTCTTTTCGGCGGGATCGTTTTTCTTCCCGGCGGTTTTCTTGAGCTTTTCAGGAGTGATGTAAATGATGTCGCCGAGCATGGCGTGACCCTTGCCGTCCGGCTGCATGCGCACGTTGATCTCTGCCGATTCGAGACCTTCTTTCAGCCGGATCACGATGTCTCCGGTCGAAGATGATTTCCTTTCGTGGAGAAGTTCGCCGTTGACGAAGACAGCGGCTTTTCCCGTCATGTTGCGGAAGCAGAGCGATCCGCCATTTTCCCTGACCGATGCGGGAAGCGCGCATTTCGCATAGTAGAGGACCCAGGCTCCTGGCCTGAGGGAAAGCTCGCTGCCGAGCTGGGCCGGCTGGAGCCCCTGGACCGACATGGTTTCTTCCGAATACAGGTCGGGTTTCGTGGAGGAAGGCTGGTTGATGCGCCAGCCGTCGACGGTGACTTCCTGGTTGATGAACCCGGCGATGGCAGGCAGAACAGGGGCGGAGACCGCCTTGAGCGTGCAGGTCGCGGATTTGAGTCCGGCGCTTTTCGCCGTGATCACGACAGATTCCTTTTTATCGGAATCGGATTGCACGATGAGCTGCGCATAGCCGTTGAAGAGGGGGCGGGAATCGGCCTTTTCGCTGAGCGTGCAGGTGGGATCGCCGTTGCCGACGCCGATGTTCCGGCCGGGGCCGGATATCTCGAATTCGACGGGAACCTTGGCGTCCGGAACGATGCGCCCGGAGGCGTCGACGGCGCAGACCGTGACGGGTACGGCGTCGCGTCCGTCTGCCTTGATCTCGGCGCGGTCCGGGATGAGTTTGAGGGCGACCGGCTTGCCGGTGGTTTCGATCTGGGTGCGGATGACCTCCTGTCCGCCTTTCCTGCCGATGAGGAGCAGCGTGCCGGGGTCGTAGACGACCTTCTGCGTCAGCATGTCTACGGGATCGACCTTGAACGTGCCGAGCGTTTTTCCGTTGAGGACGAACGTGACTTCTTCCACGTTCGTCGCGCAGAAGACGTCGACTTCCTGTCCGTCCTTGTTTTCAAGATTCCAGTGCGGAGCGGCCTGAAGGACAGGCTTGTCGAGCCATTGCGCCTGGCGGATGTAGTATGCGGTCTTCGGGAAGCCGCAGAGGTCCATGCAGCCGAAATAGCTGCTGTTCGCGGGGAATTTGTCGTTGTACGGGGTCGGTTCTCCGTGGTAGTCGAATCCGGTCCAGACGAACGTGCCGGCGAGGAAACGTCGTTTCAGGACGGTTTCCCAGTCCTTGCGGTGCGTTGTTCCCCAGCTGGCTGGGTTGGTGTCGTAGGACGTGCTGGTGAGCTTTTCCGGATCCGTCGCGATTTCGCCGCGCGTTTCAAATGCGCTGGCGCCTTCGGTGAGGAGGACCGGAGTGTTCGGATATTCGGCGTGGAACTTGTCGATCTGGTCATACTGGTAGTTGAGGCCGACGATGTCGAGGACGTTCCGCGCGCTGTCTTCCGAGAAGAGCCCGCCGTTCATGGCCGCCAGGACGGGGCGCGTCGGGTCTTCGGATTTCACCGCCTTGACCAGCGCGCGGGCGATTTCCTGTCCGCGGAACTCGCCCTGCAGCGGTTCTTCGTTGAAGATGCTCCAGGCGATGACAGACGGGTGATGCCGGTCGCGCCGGATGAACGAGCGGACATAATCCAGCCATTCCGGCGCCGCGTTGAACGTGCGATTTTCATCGATGACAAGCAGACCGTATCTGTCGCAGAGGTCGAGGATGTTTTCGCTCGGCGGGTTGTGCGCGCAGCGGTAGGCGTTCGCCCCCATTTCCTTGAGTTTTCTGATGCGGAATTCCTCAATGGCCGCGGGAACGGCCGCGCCGACGCCGGCATGGTCCTGATGATTGCAGACGCCTTTGATCCTGAGAGGTTTTCCGTTAAGGGAGAATCCGTTTGTGAAATCGAACTTGTATGTGCGGAATCCGAAATTGACGGTCTTTTCGTCGAAGACGCGCGATTCGTTTTTGAGCGTGACTTTGATCTTATAGAGCGACGGCGTGTCCGGCGACCAGAGTTTCGGCGTGTAAACGCGGATGGAGTACGGAACCTGAACCTTTTCGTTCGCCGACAGGGTCGGGAGAAAACGCTTGATTTCGACCCGTTTGTCGTCCGGTCCGAGTATTTCGACGTCCAGGGACGGAGCCAGATCGGTCGTGCCGTCGTTGATGAGGTTCACATATCCGTTGACGTCCCAGCCGTCGATTTTGACTTCGGCGTTGACGCGGATTCCGTCCTCTGTGGCGATCCTGGCCTGATTGCTGACGATGAGCTTGACGTCGCGGTAGATGCCGGCGCCTTCGTACCACCAGCCTTCGAAGACCGCGGCATTGACTTCGACCGCGATCACGTTGTCGCGTCCGTACATCAGCGCGGGCGTGATGTCCACGGTGAACGTGTTGTATCCGCTGTAGTTGTGGTGGAAAAGCATCTGGTTGACCCAGATCGTCGAATGCGTGGCGATCCCGCCGAACTGGAGTTCCACGCGTTTGCCTTTCCATGAGGCAGGCGCGAAGAAGCGTTTGCGGTAGTATCCCCATCCGCGTTTGCGGTAGCCCTGCTCGCCGTCTTCCTCCGGGTAGAAGCCGTCCTCGACCGACCAGTCGTGGGGCAGGTTGACGGGGCGGCATTCGCTCTCGTCGAATTTGAGCGAAGTGAATTCCCAGACAGCGTCCGAGGTGCCCGCTTTCGCGCCGGCCCAGACGGATTTGTGTTCCCTGTATTCCTTCGGGGCGATCTGGCGGTCCGAATGCATGAACATCCAGCCGGGATTGAAATCATAGATTTCGGATGCGCCAGCGTTTCCGGCGAACAGCAGGAAGAGAAAAAGCAGGCAGAGGAATTCGGCAGCGGTTTTGTTCTTTTTCGTTTTCATAAGATGCGCGCCCTTTCGTTTTGACAGGCGGGAAAGGTTTGAATCGGAAAAGCGGGAATATGTTTGTCGTTGATTTGATTCGTTTTACTTAAAATATAGCATGTTGCGGAAAGGAGTCAACCCCGGACCGGGAAAAAACGCGGGTTTTTCCATCGGCCGGCCGGATCAGAACGAGACGTTGATGTCGCCGGAGATCGCGGTGGGATGCGGGATGAGTTTCAGCCCAATGGAGTTCTGCCAGTCCTGATTCCAGCTGTTGAGCATCAGCGGATCGGTCGGCGGTCCGAACGGATTCAGGTCGGTCACAAGGATCTCGTCCTTTGACGTGAAATAAACGTCGAGTACGAGGTCGGGATCGGGAAACACCCAGAAGTTTTTGTCGACGAAATCGACCGCGAGCGTCCAGTATTTTTCGCATTGTTTTTCCAGGCGCGGATAATGGCGCGTCATCCAGTACTGGCTCATTGCGCGCAGTTTGCCGTTTTTCACGAACAGCCGGAATTCGCGGGCGGAGTCCATGCGGCGGAAGGGGCGCACGCAGAGGGCGGAGACCATGCCGTTCGCGGCGGCGTTCCGCACTTTCGCGCTTTGGGTCAGGAAATACCATGCGCTGTTCGCGGAGCGCACCGCGCCGCGTTTTTCCTCGAAGCGCACCGTGTCGGTCGGCGCGACGAGATCCGTTCCCACGAAACGCGTGAACGGGAATTTGCTCATGGCGCTTTCGAGCCGGCCGATCACGCTTTTCGCGATGCCGGAGTCCGTGTCGCCGTCCTGAAGGGCCTGAATCTCAATGTCCATGAGGAAAACGAAGTTGGTCGGGAGAGAATAAACGGAGAGCCGCGGATACCAGTTCTGAATCCGGCAGTGTTCAAGTTTTGCGTCCATGAAGTCCGTCTCCTTTTGCTTGTCGGTTAAAAGTCGGAATCGTCGAAGTCGTCGTCTTTTCTTTCGGGCTGCGGGCAGACTTTTTTCATGACGGCCCGGAATGCGAAGAGCTGATAGACGAAGAAAATGCAGACGAAGAGAATCTGAAATGAAATGAACTTGGCGCCGCCCGCGGCGTCGAAGAGCGTGGCGAAAACCTGCGCGGGAAAGGTGGAATACACCATGATCGTCAGGACGTTTTTGAAGACAATGCCCTTCGGAAGAGTGGAGGCGCGCAGATACTGGACCAGCGACACCAGAAGAACGATCAGGCCGATCTGCAGGATGTTGCGTCCTAACGTGGACAGCAGGATGACAGCGGTCAGCATGGAAAGCGCGAATCGGGCGGCCTGCGAGCCGGTCGTGAGGATGGGGGGCGCGTCTTCGGACGGAGCGGCTTTTTCAGTCTGTTTCGTTTCCTTTGCTGCAAATTCCTTCTTCAGCGTTTCCGCGAATCCGGGGCCGGAGAACATTTCCCAGGGGGCGTTGCGCACGCTCCTGAAGCCGTAGGCGTCGTTCTTTCCCGTGGCGAGCCAGCCGTACAGGGCCGGGGCGGACAGAAGGTTCACGCTGAAGATGTCCTCGCCTTTCCAGGTGACGCCGGACCAGGAGGCCAGGCCGCCGGGGAGGATGACGACGCCGAGGTCGGAGGTGCGGCCGATGTTGAAATCATCGGCCGTGAACGTGTCGCCGGGGTAGTATTCCAGCGTAATGTAAGGCAGTTTCAAACGGCGCGGCGTTTCCGGGTCCTTCTGGAAGGAAATCGTGTCCGGCGTGACCACAAACGCCCCGATCTCCTCGTCGAGGCCGCGTCCGGCGCGCTCGAACGCGCCTTTCTGGACAAGCGTGCCGACGACCGACGCCAGAACGGAACAGAGGACGGTCAGGAGAAAGAACCGCCAGACGGCGCGTGCGGGCGAGGATGCGTAAATCTCGGTCAGGACCTTTGTTCCGGCGCACAGGCGCACCGTGGTGGCGAGGAAGCCGGGCGCGGACCCGGTGTTTGTGCCGGGCAGGGGCATGGTCAGACGAGCCTCCTGACTTTGAATCCGCGGGGGCCGTTGCGCTTGATGATCTTTTCAACGCGTTTTGAGATGGCTGGATATGCGTCGGGATCGACTTTCTGGACGAACACGACGCCGTCGAGGTGGTCGAGCTCGTGTTGGACGACGCGTGCGAGGAGTCCTCCGCATTCGAGGACGAATTCCGATCCGTCGAGGAGCATGGATTTGAGTGCAACCGCGTCGCTTCGCATGACCCGGCCGTAGACCTCCGGCACGCTCAGGCAGCCTTCGTCGAACGGGCAGAGGTTTCCGGAGTACGAAACGATCTCCGGGTTGATCAGCGTGATCGGCATCAGCGGAAGCAGTTTGCGTTCGCCCTCCGAATGCACCGGAAGCTCGTTGCCGTCCTCGTCGGTCGGCGGGTCGATGTCGATGGTCACGATGCGCTGAAGAAGCCCGACCTGGTTTCCGGCGAGGCCGATCCCGTGGGCTTTGTACATGATCTCAAGCATGGCTTCCGAGATGCGCCGCGTTTCCTCCGTGATCTGCTCGACGGGGCGGGCTTTCGCCGCCAGAATCGGATCGCCGAGGAACCTGAGCTTGAGTTTTTCGACTGGGATGCTGTTCATGCGGCCTCCGGAACGTGTTTATGCGGTTGCGGCCAAAGCGGCGCGGATGCGTCGGGCGCATTCCTGCACGCCGATGCAGACGACCGTTTCGTAGATGCTGGCGCCGACGGTGACGCCGCAGACTGCGACGCGGACGGGCTGGTTGAGCGCGAACTGGGAGAGGCCGTCTGCGGTCTCGACGGCGCGGAGCGCGTCCTCGACGGACTTCGGATCGTTTTCCGGGAGGGAATCGAACGCGTCGGCGGCTTTCGAAAGCGCGGCGCGCATGGCCTCCGGCGCAAGGAACTTCTTCACTCCCTTCGGATCGTAGTCGACCGGAACGGCGAAGAAATAGGTCCAGGCCGCCAGATCGGTCATGAGCTTTGTGCGGCTCTGCATGAGGTCCGCCGCGGCGTCGAATTTCGCGCGGTCGACGGACTCCCTCCACGGGTAGGCCGCGGCGAACTCCCAGGCGCGTTTGCGGAAGACTGCCGGATCAAGCGCGGCGATATACTGTCCGTTCAGGTTCGCCATTTTCACTGCGTCGAACTGCGCGGGCGAATGCTGGACGCGGGCGAGGTCGAACGCCTCCACGAGTTCCGCGCGGGACATCTTTTCACGGTTGTCGCCGGAGGACCAGCCGAGGAGCGTCAGATAGTTGAAGAGGGCTTCGGGCAGCACGCCCTTGTCGCGGAAATCTCCGACGAACGCGTCGCCGTCGCGTTTGCTGTAGGGCTTGCCCTGGGCGTTCACGATCATCGGCAGATGGGCGTAGGACGGAACCTGCGCGCCGAGCGTGCGGAACATGAAGAGGTGGCGGTAGGTGTTTTCCACATGGTCGTCGCCGCGCACGATGAGCGTGATGCCCTGCGTGATGTCGTCGCAGACGTTCGCGAGGTGGAAGACCGGGCTGCCGTCGCTGCGGACGATGATGAAGTCGCGCATGCTGTCGAGCGGCTTGGAGAGATGCCCCTTGACCATGTCGTCGTAGAAGACTTCGCGGCGGGTGAAGGTCATGGACGCGGCGTGCTCAACCGTTTCCGTTGCGCCGCCCAGAAGCGCGTTGATTTTTTCATTCGAAAGCTCGAAGAGCGTCTGTCCGGCGGCATCGAGAATCCTGAGATCTTTGAATCCGGCGAGGCACGCCTGATTTTCCGCAGGTTTCCCCTTCGGGGAGAGCGTCGTGAATTCCAGCCCGCCGCCGTTGACTGCGACCGCGCTGTCCGGCGCGAGCGCGAGCGAAGCCGGTCCGACCGTGCGGACGAACGGGAATTCGTCGCAGAAGAAGGGGATGCGGAAGAGGATCGGGGAATGTTCCGGGGTGGCGGGATCGCGCAGGTATGCGTTGCCCTCGTCCATCAGCTTTCTTGCCGCTTCAAGATGATGTTGCGCCTGCGAGGTCTGGTAAAGGACCTCTTCGTCATAGTCGAGGCCGAGCCATTCCATGCACCCGAGGAGCGTGTCGATCGCCTCTTTCGTGGAGCGTTCGAGGTCGGTGTCCTCGATTCTGAGAATGAACTTGCCGCCCATGTGGCGGGCGGCAAGCCAGTTGAAGATCGCGGTGCGGATGTTGCCGATATGGACCTGTCCGGTGGGGGACGGTGCGAATCTGAGTCTGTGCTGCATGATGGTGAAAAGATGCGGGCCCGGAAAGGCCCGCGCATTATGATCGGGTGATTGAGGTTGTGCGCGTTCAGTTTGCGTTGGTGGCGGCGAGTATCTGCGCCTTGGCGTTGTGCATGCTGACGACGGCCTGGGCGAGAGCATTTTCCGCATTGACGAATTCGCGCTGGACTTCGTTCACGCGTGTGATGGCGCAGTTGCCGGCTTCGTATTCGTCGTCGACCAGGTCGCGCATCTTGCGGACGGCTTCGAGGTTCTTCTGATAAAGCTTGACGGTCTTGAGGCTGACGATGTAGTTTTCATACGCCGTGCGGACGTCGTTGATGACGGAGATCCACTGGTCGGCGAGCGTGTACTCGGCCTGCTCCATCGCGGCCTGCGAGGCGCGCATGTTGAAGAAGGTGGAGCCGCCGGAGAAGAGCTCCCACGAGACGTTGATGCCGGTGGTGAACGTGCTGTAGCGGTTTCTGCGGATGCCGGGATGGTTCGTGTAGGTCTTGTAGTGGTAGGGGCTGTTGTGCTGCGCGGAGTTCGTGTAGCCGAGGCCGATCGAGGTCGTGACGGTCGGTCCGAACGCCGCGATGCTGGCATAGTAGCTGAACTTGGCGGATTCGAGCGATTCGCGGAGCGATTTCAGATCGGGCCGGTTGGCGAGGGCTGCGTCAAGGTAGACGCTCTCGTCCGCGAGCATTTCGCCGTCGACAGCAAGCTGTTCGGGGAATTCGACGGTGTCCGGGATGGTTCCCTCGGTGAGGCCCATGAGCGCGGCGAGGGCGAACTTGGAGGAGGCGAGGGAGTAGTTTGCGGTATAGAGGCTGCTCTCGGCGTTGTTGTAGTTGACCTTGAAGTTGAGGACGTCGGAAAGCGTGGAGGCGCCGACGCCGTACTTGAGCTCGGTTTCCTTGAGGAGCTGGCGGTTGTAGCGCATGTCCTCCATGGCGATGTTCCGCTGCGCTTTCGCGAGCATCACGTTGTTGTAGGCATACGCGACGTTCTGGAGAAGGAGACGGCGGGCGTCCTGCTCGACCTGTTCGGTGGCCTTCCAGTTGTGGCGCGCCGCCAGGAGGTTCATCTCGCGCTGGAAGCTGTCGAAGACGAGCAGGGAGGCGGACAGGGACGGGCTTGACGTGAATGTCTTGTAGCTGGATCCTGCTTCTTCCGTGTAGCCCCGGTAGCTGGTGGAACCCAGCGAGTAGGACGCGGTGACGGTAGGCAGGTAGTAGGAGAATCTGCGGTAGTACTGCGCCCGGGCCTGGGAGACAGCGAAATAGCGTGATCTGAAGCTCGGGTTGTTCTGAATGGCGATGGTCTGCGCTTCGTCGAGAGTCAGGAGCTTGAGGCCGGACGGAAGCTGCTGGTGCTCCTCCGCTGTGATTTCGGTATATTTGTCCTTGGAAATGGCCGCAGGCGGTTTCGCGACGTTGCACGCGGTCAGAGCCGCGAGGAGAATCGCGGAAACGACGGTAGCGCTCAAAACTTGAGTCTTCATGTTATCGGTTCGCCTTTCGATGGGGTAAAATGTTTTGTAAGCGAATTAATACCTCTAAATATACATCGTTCCGCGGAATATTCAAATGTTTCTCCTAAGAAAAATGGATTTTTTCGGAGACGGCCGCGAATTCCTTTCCGTGGAAGGATTTGTCTGAATTGTTTGCGGAAAATGCTTGTAAAAAACCGGACGCGGGGATATATTATCGTCATCGTCAAACAACTTCAAATCCAAAGCAATTGTCCGTTCCGTACGAAATGAAGAAGAATCTCGAACTGCTGACCGCATCCGTTATCGCAGGGGTTTCCGGCGTCCTGCTCGTCGGGGCCTGTCTCCTTATTCTGAACGCCGTTCCGTATTCCTCCCTGCCGGCTTGGGGCGTATGGTTCGCCGGACTGTCGACAGCGGCGGGATTCTGCGCCATGTTGGGCGCCCGCAACTACGGCGTTCTGGTCGGCATGGTGGCGCCCGGTCTGCTTCTTTCGGCCGTGGGGCTTCATTGGGGGCTGACCGGCGGCGAGGCGAAACGCAGCATCGCGCTGGCTCTTGCGTGCGGCGGATTCTGGGTGTATCTTTGGGTCAGTTCGCAGATGCTGGCGGCGGCGTGCCGGTCGCATCTCGGCATGGGCGCGGGCAAATCGGTGTTTGCGAGCGCGGCGGTCCTGCTGGTCCTGTCGAAGACTCTGGCGTATTTTGCGGCGTTGCGCGGCGTGCGGGGCGTGCATGCGCTCGCGCTTCTTCTCGTCGCCTGGCTGATCGCCCTGCTGATCTGGAGGCCGTCTCTGATCCTGCGGACGCTGGGGCTGATTCTGTCGCATTCGCTGTACCGGATCCGCGTCGACCGGATTGAGAACTACCCGGATTCCGGACCCGTCCTGCTGGTGGCGAACCATATTTCGTTTCTTGATTTCATTTTCATCCTGTGTCTGAAGCCGCGCCGCGTGACGTTCATGGTGGACGAGGCGTTTTACCGCTTTCCCGGCCTTCACATGTTTTTCCGCTGGAGCCGCGCGCTGGAAGCGCCGCGCCGGATCAACCGGGAGAAAATGCGTCTTCTGATCGAACAGACGCACGACATCCTGAACCGAGGGGGCGCAATCTGCGTCTTCCCGGAGGGCGCGATTTCCCCGAACGGCATCACGCACGCGTTCCGGTCCGGTCTGCACCGTCTTCTGCCGTCGCCGGACATTCCGGTGGTTCCGGTGCGCCTGGGGCTGCATTGGGGGAGTCTGCTGACGATCTTCGACGGGAAACTGCGGTTCATCAAGCCGCGTCTGCTGCCGATTCCAGGTACGATCATCGTGGGCGAACCGATTCCGCCTGACTGGAACGGATTCCGCATCTGGCAGCGGATTCAGGAGCTGGGAGCCGAGGCGGAGATGAAGCCCGTGCGCGGCGAAAAGACGATTCATTACCGTTATCTGCGGCGTTCGCTTCAGCATCCGTTCGAAAGCACGTTCAAGGACGCCGATGCGCCGAAGGGCCTGTCGAACTTCGCCATGCTGGCGCAGTCGATCATCGTCAGCCGTAAGCTCCGGCGCATCCTGGCGGAACGCTGCGACGAAGGGCGGTTCGTCGGCGTGATGCTTCCGAACAAGGCCGTTTCCGTGGCGGCGCTCCTCGGCGTGATGTTCGCCGACCGGACGCCCGCGATCCTGAACTACACGGCAGGCGACGCCGTGATGCAGTCCATGTACGACCGCGCGAAACTGAAAACGGTGATCACGAGCCGTCTTTTCCTGAGCAAACTGAAGAAGCCCGTGCGGAACGAGATGATCTTTCTGGAGGACCTGCCGAAACTCGTCACGAAGCGCGACAAGCTCCTGACCGCCGCGCTGATCGTCCTTCTCCCGCATCAGCTCCTCATCCGCGCGGTTTCGCCGCGGTTCGGAACCGACCTGACGAATCCGGCGGCCCTGCTTTTCTCAAGCGGTTCCACGGGCATGCCGAAGGGAATCCTGCTGTCGCATCACAACATCACGGCGAACATCTGGAGTTTCTGGCGTCAGCTGAACTGGCTGTACGGCGTCGAGCGCATCCTCGGCAATCTGCCGCTTTTCCACGCGTTCGGCCTGATGGTCGGCCTGTGCTTCCCCGGCGTCACCGGAACGAAGGTCACGCTGGTGGCGAACCCGCTGGACGGCGCGGGCGTGTGCAAGGCCGTGCGCGACGACAAAGTCACGATGCTGATTTCCACGCCGACGTTCCTTCAGACCTACATGCGATGCTGCAAGCCGGGCGATTTCGATTCCCTCCGCATGATGGTGACGGGCGCGGAGAAACTCCAGAAACGCCTCGCGGACGCGTTCCGCGAACTGACCGGATTGAATATCATAGAGGGGTACGGCTGCACCGAGATGTCGCCCATCGTGTCGCTGAACCTGCCGAAGGATTTCCTGGCGGTCGGACGCGAGGCGGGGCCGGAGGGCAGCATCGGCGTGGCCATGCCCGGCATCGCGGCGCGCATCGCGGACGTGGAGACGGGCGAACTGCTCGACGCGGGGAAGGAAGGGCTGCTCCAGCTGAAATCTGCGTCCGTGATGCTTGGCTATCTGGACGACCCGGACGCCACGGCGGCCGCCATGACCCCCGACGGCTGGTACAACACCAACGACGTCGCCTCCATGGACCGCGACGGCTACATCCGCATTACGGGACGGCTTTCCCGCTTCAGCAAGATCGGCGGCGAGATGGTTCCGCACGAACTGATCGAAAACCGGCTGGAGGAATTTTACGGCCTTGAAGGCAAGGTGGCCGTTTCCGCGCGCCCGGATTCGAGGAAAGGCGAACAGATCGTCGTCTTCTATGCCGCAGACTGCGGACTTGATCCCGTCGACGCCGGAAACCGCCTTCGCGAATCCGGCCTGCCCAACCTCTGGACGCCGCGTCCCGACTGTTTTTTTCCGCTGGAAAAAATCCCATTCCTCGGCAACGGCAAGAAGGACCTGAAGAAACTGCGCGAGCTGGCATTGAAGGCCGGGCGGTGAAGGCGGAATGTCGCTTTCCGTGTCCGGGCGAAGCCGGACGCCGCTTCGGCGGAGGCCCGCTCTCCCGCATTTTCGCGTTTTTTTGACAAAAGATACTTGTTTTTTCCGAATAACGAGGTATCTTTTTATGATCTGAAACATATGCGGAGACCACCGGAACCATGCCGAATCAGGACGTCATCGTCAAATATCTTTTGTTTTCCCTCGACTTCGCGATCATCTGGGCGATGATCTACTGGGTGCTGTATTTCCTGCGCGGCACCCGCAGCGCGAACGTGCTGTTCGGCGTCATCACCGTCCTCCTTATCGCCACGATTGCGGTCGATCATGTCGAACGCTTGACCGTGCTGCGGTTTCTGCTGCAGGAATGCCTGATCCCGTTCCTCACCGTCGCGATCCTCGTGATCTTCCAGCCGGAGTTCCGCCGGGCGTTCGCGCAGGCCGGCAGCATCTTCGTGTCGAACCGGACAGGACGTGAGACGATCGACCAGGTGACGGAGGCTGCCGCGCAGCTTTCCGTCACGCGTACCGGGGCGATCATCGTGTTTGAACGCAACATCGGCCTTACGGACACCACCCGTTCGGCTGTTTCTCTGGATGCGCGCGTGGATTCCCTGCTCATCCAGTCCATTTTCTATCCGAACTCGCCTCTTCACGACTGCGCGGTGGTCATCGGCAAGAACAACCGCATCGTGGCCGCCCATGCCGTGCTGCCTCTGGCGGAGGAGGATTATTTCGTGAACGGGAAGCGGCTTGGCACGCGCCACCGCGCCGCGGTCGGGATTTCGCAGGAGACCGATGCCGTTGCCGTGGTCGTTTCCGAGGAGACCGGGCTGATCAGTCTGGCGAAAAAAGGCCGCCTGATCCGCGGCCTGAAGCCGGAAGAACTGCGGTTCCAGCTCGGCACGATCCTTCTGGACCGGAAAGCTCCGTGGAAACGGTTCGGCGAAACGGCGGAACCCGGCCTGGCGAATCAGGACGGATCCGGGAGCGGCGAAAGGAAGGACGGCGAAACATGAGTTCGATCCGCGAATTATGGAACGCGAAGATTCTGCCTTGCGTTCCGCACATCATCCGGCATGATTTCTGGCGCAAGCTGTTTGCGCTGGTTTTCGCGTGCCTTCTGACCGGGTATGCATACCAGAACGTGAAATCGAAAATGGAACTGGTCAGGATCGATGTCCGGGGGGTGGCGGTCCGGTTTGCCGCCGTCGAGGACGGCGTCACGCTCATCCCGCGCGACGTTTCGGTCGATATCACCGTGGAGGTTCCCAAGGAGCAAAAGAACCTGAAGAACACCGATTTTTTCCTGGAGCGTCCTGTGAAAAGGTCTCAGGTTCTGGAGGACCTCCCCGTGAAACTGCTTCCCGAAATGGTGAAGACCAATGTGCCGATCGACGGGCTGAACGTGCTGGCGGTCAATCCGGAGATGCTTCCGCTGGACATCGACATTATGGACACCCGTGACGTTCCCGTGCATCCCGTCTGCGATTTCGCCGAAGTGATGGAAGGGTATCAGGCGTCGCTCGTCCAGCCTGAGAAGCCGGTTACGGTCCGCGGCCCGAAAAAGCTCCTTGACACCATCGAATACCTTGAAACGGAGAAAATCCCGTTGTCGAATGTGACCAAGAGCTTTTCGCGTCAGGTCAACCCGGTCTCGCCCTACGGCAAAAACATCGAAATATTGTCCGGCAAGGTGAAGGTCGAGGTCAGGATCGAGAAGAACAAGCCGCGTGCGTTCGACGGCATTCCCGTTCAGGTCCTTCTGGGCAGGACCGGCGCGAACAACCTCATGATCGCGCGAATCCAGCCCGAATCCGTGAGCGTCCTGGTCGACAATGTGCCGGACATCTCCCGGACGCAGATCCATCCGTTCCTCGACCTGACGGACGTGACGCGGCCGGGCGTCTACAACGTCGACATCAAGTGCTGGTCGGACAACGACCGCGTCAAAGTGGTCGAGGTAATCCCGGCCATGGCCACCGTGACGCTGGAACCCGTCGTCGTTCCCGCATCGAAATAACCAACAAAAACCAGTCAATCCGAGCTTGAACCTGCCATGAACGAACTTTCGACCCCGCATTATTCCCAGGCGGAGGACATCTGCAACTCCGTTACGCACATCATCGGCGCCATCCTCACGGTCTACGGCACGTACTGCCTGGTTGACATCTCGTCCATGCCGTCGTTCATCGTCTGCGCCCTGATCTACGGCGTTTCCGTTTTCTCCATGTTCCTCGTCTCCTCCGCGTACCACGCTATCCGCGACCAGGAGGTGAAAGGCGGCGTCCGCAAAGCCGACCACGCCGTAATCTATTTTACGATCGCCGGAACCTATGTGCCGATCCTGAACGCCGTCGCGTCGCCGCGCGAGGCCACGGTCTGGTACTGTGCGCTCGGCGCGTGCGTCGTGGCGGGCGGCGTCTTCTCCTTCGTCACGCTCAAGCACAAATACGTCACCACGATCATTTATCTGGTCATGGGCTGGGCGTCCCTTCTTCTGCTGAAAAAACTGTGGGGCGCGGGGAATCCGATGATCGCCTGGCTGCTGATCGCAGGCGGTGCGGCTTTCTCCGTGGGCGCGGCGCTCTACCTCATCAAGAAGCCGTTCGTGCATACCGTGTTCCATATCTTCGTCCTGGCTGGCGTGATCCTTCAGTACCTCGCGATCAAAATGCTGTATTCGTGAGCTTGATCTTCCGGTTTGTCCGGTTCATCCGGGCATGAAAAAATGGCCGGTGCATCCATAATCGGCTGGCCGGACGTTTCTTTGAGTTTGAAGAGATGAGGAGGACGTTGGATTACTTTTCCGGTTCTTCGTCCTTGGCTTCATTCCAGAGTTCGTCGAGGCGCTCCATGGGGGTGTCTTCGACGGTCTTTCCCTCGGCGGCGAGCTTCGATTCCACGGCGCGGTAACGGCGGTCGAACTTGTCGGAGGCGCGGTTCACGACCTCTTCGCAGTTTTCGCCGCGGAACCGGAGGAAATTGACGACTGCGAACACGAGGTCGGCGGCCTCGTCGTCGATGCGGTCGCGGCTGCCCGACTTGTACGCCTCCTCCAGCTCCGCCATCTCCTCGCGGACCTTGGCGAGGATGTCGGCGTCGTTCGTCCAGTCGAATCCGTGCTTGGCGGCCTTCTTCTGGAGCTTTTCGGCGCGGAGGACGGCGGGGAGGTTGCGCGGCACGCCGTCGAGCGCGGATTTGCGGTAGTCGTCGTGCTCGGTCCTCTTGATTTTCTCCCAGTTCACGAGCACCTGCGCGGAGTTGTCCACATGGACGTCGCCGAAGACGTGCGGATGGCGGCGGATCATCTTGTCGGAGATGCCGCGCGCGACGTCCTCGAGCGTGAACGCGCCGCGTTCCTCGGCCATGACGCTGTTCATGACGACCTGCATCAGGAGGTCGCCCAGCTCCTCGCACATTTCCGCGTCGGACTTGTGGTCGACGGCGTCGAGGTATTCGGCGGCCTCGCCGACAAGGCATTTCTTGAGGGATTCGTGGGTCTGTTCGCGGTCCCATGGGCATCCGTCGGGCGCGCGCAGACGGCGCATGACGTTCACAAGGCGTTCAAGTTCGGACATGTCCATACTGTTCAATACTCCGTGGCCGGGGCGTCCAGCGGAAATCCGGGGCGCTCCAGACGTTTTCTGTAGTAGTTGTAGAGCGAAACCTGGGCGCGTTCGGATTCGTATTGAATCGCGCCTGAGGTATGCGAATAACGGTTCTCCCCGAGCAGGCGGCGACCCTTCCGGCGGTCGTGGAGCGAGGTGAAGAGGATCACGTCCAGTTCGTCCTGAAGCGAGGGGGATTCGACCGGAACGAGGATTTCCACGCGGCGCAGGAGGTTGCGGGGCATGAGGTCGGCGCTGCCGATGAAATACTCCGGCGAACCGCCGTTCGCGAAACGGTAGATGCGGGAGTGTTCCAGAAACCGGTCCACGATGCTGACGACGCGGATGTTCGCGGCGGCCTCGTGCGGGAGCGAGGCGGGGTTCAGGGCGCAGATGCCGCGTACGACCATGTCGATGCGGACGCCGCGCCGGGCTGCTTCGTAGAGGTGTTCGATGACTTCCGGGTCCTGAAGCGCGTTCAGCTTCAGCGTGATTCCGCCGGGCTTCGCGGCCGTGGAGAGCGCGGCCTCGCGGTCGATCAGGGCGAGGATGCGTTCGCGCATGTTGTACGGTGCGGCGATCAGTTTCTTCCATGTGTCGGGCGCGGAGAGTCCGGTAATGGCGTGGAAGAGCGCGGAGACGTCGTCCGCGAGCGCGTCGTCGCATGTGAAGAGGCCGATGTCTGTGTACTGCCTCACGGTCGCGCAATTGTAGTTTCCGGTCGGCAGATGCAGATAACGGCGCACCTCGTTCCCCTCGCGGCGGACGATGAGCAGCATCTTTGCGTGGACCTTGATCCGGGGCACGCCGTATACGACGTGCGCGCCCGCGTCGGCCAGTTCGCGCGAAAGCCGGATGTTGTTTTCCTCGTCGAACCGGGCCATAATCTCGAAAAAGACCGTGACCTGCTTGCCCGCCTGCGCCGCGCGGATCAGCGCGTGGACGACCGGCGGGTCCTGTCCGACGCGGTACAGCGTCTGCTTGACCGCGACTACGCCTGGATCTTCGGCCGCCTCGGTGAGCAGCCGGATCACCGGGTCGAACGATTCGTACGGAACGTGCAGGAAGAACGGGCCGCCGTCACGGATGCAGTCGAACATGGAGCGGTCGGCGGGGCAGTGGACGGAGGGCAGGGGCGGCAGCGGCGGGTCGAGCAGGTCGGCGCGACCGGGGAGTTCGCGAAGCTCCATGAGGCACGTCAGGTCGACCGGGCCGCGGACGGAAAAGCGTTCGTCGGGCGATACGCCGAGCGTGCGCATGAGGAACGTCCGCGCTTCGACGGACATGGAGGCGGATGTCTCCAGCCTTACGATCGTGCGTTTGCCGCGTTTCCGCAGGATCGCCTGCATTTCGGAGAGCAGGTCGCCGGTGTCCTCGTCCGGGGTCAGGTCGCGGTCGCGGGTGACCCGGAACGCCGCGCATTCGAGGACGGTGCAGCCGGGGAAGAACTCGGCTGCTTTCGCTTCGACCAGCTCCTCCAGCGGCAGGAGCAGGATTTCACCCGGTCTGTCCTCCGGTTCGAATCGCAGGAATCGTTCCGGCCGGGTCGGCGCCTGCACGAACGCGGTGCGGATTCCGTTCGCGCCGGGGCATTGGACGCGGATGAGCAGTTCCAGCGCGAGACTCGGCACGACAGGCGGTTCTTCCGCGTCTGGATCGACGGCGACCGGAGTCAGGACGGAACGGTATTCGCGTTCGAAGAGCGCGGACGCCTCCGCGGCGCATTTTTCCGGCAGCTCGCTCCAGCGGACGAAGCGGATGCCGTGCGCGGCCAGGGCCGGCTTCAGATCGCGTTCCCAGCTGTCGTACTGCCGCGCCGTCAGGCTGCGGATGCGCCGGATCAGTTTCTTCCTGAGTTCGAACGGGGAAAAATAATAGCGGCCGCCGAAACGGGCGACCGCGTCGGGCGCGTGCCGGGCGAGGCCGGCGATCCGCACCATGAAGAATTCGTCAAGGTTGCTGCCGAAGATGGAAAGGAATTTTGCGCGTTCGAACAGAGGAACGGCGGGGTCCGTCGCTTCCTCCAGGACGCGGGCGTTGAACGAAAGCCACGAGTCGTTCCGGAGGAGAATGGGCGGGCGTCTGTCCTCTGCCGGAGCAGTCATGTCCGAACCGGCGGCAACAGTGGATCAATAGCGCTTCTGGGCGCTGCGAGCGAGGACGCGCAGACGGAGAGCGTTCAGCTTGATGAAGCCGGCGGCGTCCTTGTGGTCGTAGACGTCGTCCTGTTCGAACGTGGACAGGTTGTCGTCGTAGAGGCTGAAGGGCGAACGGCGTCCGGTCACGTGGCAGGCGCCCTTGAAGAGCTTCACGCGGACTTCGCCGGTGACGAACTTCTGGCTGTCGGTGATTGCGGCCTGGAGCATCTCGCGTTCGGGCGCGTACCAGAAGCCATTGTAGATCAGTCGCGCGTAGGTCGGGATGAAGCTGTCGCGCAGGAACATGACCTCGCGGTCCATGGTGATCTCCTCGAGGCCGCGGTGCGCGGTGTAGAGGATGGTGCCGCCGGGGGTCTCGTACACGCCGCGGGACTTCATGCCCACGAAACGGTTCTCGACGATGTCGACGCGGCCGACCGCGTGCTTCGATCCGAGCTCGTTCAGCTTGCGCATGATGTTCGCGGGGGAGAGCGCTTCGCCGTTGATCTTCACCGGAACGCCTTTTTCGAACTCGATGATCACGTCTTCCGGCTCGTTGGCGGCCTGGGAGAGCGGCTTCGTCATCACGGAGATGTCCTCCGGGCATTCCTGCCACGGATCCTCCAGGATGCCGCCCTCGAACGAGATGTGCAGGAGGTTGCGGTCCATGGAGTACGGCTTCTTCAGCGTGCTGGAGACCGGGATGTTGTTCTTGTGGGCGTACTCGATCATTTCGGAGCGGGAACGGAAATGCCAGTTCGGATCGCGCCAGGCGGCGATGATCCTGATGGACGGGTCGATGGCGTTCGCGTTGATTTCGAAACGGACCTGGTCGTTGCCTTTGCCGGTCGCGCCGTGGCAGATGGCGTCCGCGCCCTCGGCCTTTGCGACTTCGACGAGGCGCTTGGCGATGAGCGGGCGTGCGATGGATGTGCCGAGGAGGTAGTTGCCCTCGTAAATGGCATTGGCCTGCATCATCGGGAAGATGAAGTCGCGGGCGAATTCCTCGGTCAAGTCTTCCACGTAGCACTTGGTTGCGCCCGTGTTGATGCACTTCTGTTCGACACCGGACGTCTCTTCGGCCTGTCCGACGTCGGCGCAGTAGCCGATGACTTCGGCGTTGTAGGTCTCCTTGACCCATTTCACGATGACGGAGGTGTCAAGCCCTCCGGAGTAGGCGACTACGACTTTCATGGGGTAAGCTCCTCATTTTGCGGATTATGTTTGGTGGAAAAAAGGTTATCCAAACAATATACTCGTTTCCGCCGTATTTTTCAACCGCGTTTCAGAAAAAAGGAAGACGATGTCTCCACTTGAGCAGTGCGCGGCTTACGCTCGCGCACGGAGCCGGCGGCGTCCGCGGCGTTACTTCAGGCGGATGGAGGCCTGAACGGGGAAGAAGGGCTTGTCGGCGATCACGAGGAAATCGGCCTCGCTGTCCTTCACGTCGATCTGGAACGTGAAACTCCTGCCGGAGATGCTGGACGTGATGGCCGAGCCGGGCGTGAGCGGCATGAGGTTCATGTTCACGGATTCAGGTTCGAGGTTCTCCGGAAAGACGTATTCGAGAATCCACGGGGCTTTGCTGTACACGCGGAAATAGTGTACATAGAGGCCGCCGACCGGGATCGACGCCGCACGGCTGAAGAGGTCGACGCCGTTTCGGGAAAGAAGCGAGATGTCGGTGAACGGGAATATGGTGGTCTTCGGGGAGAGCTGGAATGCGACGTCGCGGAAAAGCTTCGGGTTGCCGCCGACGGCGACGACGGCGTCTTTTGCTTTCTTCGCCGGATCGGAGACGGTGACTTCGGAACGGAACTGCTTGCGTGGGATGTCCCAGAAGACGGTGGTGGAGGCGGAGAGATTCGCGGCTTTCGCGGCGGTCTCGACGATGGCGGCGACGGGGTCGACGACATAGCCGGATTCCTCATCCAGGACGAGTTCGCGCGAACTGGAGATCAGCGGCTCGAGCGTGGTCTCGGCGGCGGTCTTGAACGCAGCGGGATCGGCTTCCTTCACCGAGTCGGCGAGCGCGACAGCCGCGGCTGCGTCGTTGTCGGAACGCGGCGTCTGCCCGAACGTGAGGCCGAGCATCTTCACGTCGCGGGCGGAAACGACCTGGAACCGGCGTCCCATGTCGGAGACGGATTCCTCCAGGATGGCGAGCTTTTCCTGAAAATCCTTCTTTTCCGCCTCGATGCGGGCGGCTTTCGCGGCGTTTTCCGCAGCTGCTTCCGCAAGCGCCTTTTCCGCTTCCGCAACCTTCGCGGCGGCCTCGGCGCGTTCCTTTTCGACCTCGGCGCATTTCTTCGTAAGTCCGTCGATTTCTTTCTTCGAAAGCTGTTTGGCGCGGGTCAGGTCAAGCGCGATCAGAAAAAGGACGATCAGGAGTATGACGGAAATCAGGTGGAACACAAAATGCTTCATGTTCAGAGGCCTTTCACGGTTGCTGGAAAAGAAGGAACTGTCCGCAGTCGACGGGGAGGACCGCGCCGGTGACTGACGCGGTCGAGGCGAGAAAGATGACCGCGCGCGCGACGTCGTGCGGATCGACGGGACGTTTGAGCGGGAGCGTGCCGGGGATGCGTTTCATGCCGGAGGAACCGAGTTCGCGGGGCGGGAAGACGGGGCCTGGCGCGACGGCGTTGACGCGGACATGGGGAGCCAGTCCGCGGGCGAGTTCGAGCGTGTCGCGGCGGAGCGCCGCTTTCGCGGCCCCGTATGGCGAGGCTGGCGCGGAACCGGACAGCGTTGCGGCGTCCAGGATGTTGACCGCGGAAAAAACACGACCGTCCGGGCGGAGCGCGGCGAAACGGCGTATGAGTTCGCAGGGGGCGAGATGGTTCACGGCCTCCTGACGGTCGAGTTCGGATTGGGGCGCGTTCCCGCGGATCCAGATCGCGGCGTTGTTTACGAGACAATCGACCGGGCCGATGTCTTCCGCCATGCGGCGCACGGCGTCGAGTTCGGCGAGGTCGCAGGAAACAACTTCATGCCGAATCTGCCCGGGGCAGGGGGGCAGTGAGGCGACGAGATTTTCCGCATTCTCGCGCGAACGGAAACAATGCACGATCACGGCGGCGCCGCACTCGGCGAACGCACGGGAGATGACTGCGCCGAGCCGCTGCGCCGCGCCGGTGATCAGGACACGTTTGCCTTCGAGGTCCGGCATGGTCACAGGGACCTCTTCCATTCCTCCGCCTGCTGCTGCGCGGCGAGTTCGTCGAGCAGTTCGCGGATGCGCTGTTTGACCTGTTCGAAGGAGTCGTCGTTCTTCGCGCTGATGGGGATGACCTCGAGGCCGTCCTCGGCGTTCAGGATGAAATCGTCGATCTGTTCCTGATTCTCCACGAGGTCGGTCTTGTTCGCCAGCACGATCTTCGCGCGCGAACTCAGCCCTTCCATGTAGGCCTCCAGTTCGTTCTTGAGGACGCGGACGTCGTCGTTCGGGTCGCGTCCGTCCACGCCGCCGAGGTCTACGAGGTAGATCAGGAGCTTGGTGCGTTCGATGTGTCGGAGAAAATAGTGCCCGAGTCCTTTGTTGAGGTGCGCGCCGTCGATGAGGCCGGGGATGTCCGCGACTGTGACCTTGCGGAAGTCCGGGTACTCCATGACGCCGATGACCGGGTGCAGGGTGGTGAAGGGATAGGCGGCGACTTTCGGGTGCGCGTTTGAAATGCGGCTGAGGAGCGTGGACTTTCCGGCGTTCGGGTAGCCCACGAGCGCGACGTCGGCGATGAGTTTCAGTTCCAGCCCGAGTTCGAGCGGCTCGGTTGTTTCACCGGGTTCGTGTTCGCGCGGGGCGCGGTTGGACGGCGTGGCGAAACGCGCGTTGCCGCGTCCTCCGTGTCCGCCTTTGGCGATGACGACTTCGGCTCCGGCCTCGTCGATGTCGGCCAGGACGTCGCCGGTCTCCTTGTTGCGGATGATGGTGCCGAGCGGAACCTTGATGACGAGGTCCTGTCCGCGGCGTCCGTGCATGTCCTTGCTGCGTCCGTCGCCGCCGTTCTCCGCAGAGAAATGGCGGTTGAAGACGAAATCGGAAAGCGTGAGTTCGCCGGTGGACGCGACGAATATGACGTCGCCGCCGTCGCCGCCGTCGCCGCCGTTGGGGCCTCCCTTCGGAACGAACGCCTCCCGGCGGAAGCTGCAGCATCCGTTGCCGCCGTTTCCGGCTTTGACAGTGATTTCAGCGCGATCGACAAACATGAGCGGTTACCCTGTGATGCGGCGCGGATTCAGACCCTCTGCGCCGATATTACGAAAAAACCCCGGCAAACGACAGCGCATACCGGGGCGGGAGGAACAAAAAAGAAGAAAAGGAAACGCCGCAGGTATTACGCCTGAGCGGCTTCCGCGGGGATCGTCTCCGCGATGGGGAGGATTTCCACGGATCTCTTCGCGCTTTTGTTGAATTTGACGTGACCGTCGCACAGGGCGAAGATGGTGAAATCGCGGCCGAGGCCGACGTTCTTGCCCGGATGGATGTGCGTGCCGCACTGTCTGACGATGATGCTGCCCGCGGTGACGAACTGACCGCCGTAGGCTTTGACTCCACGCATTTTCGGTTTGCTGTCGCGGCCGTTGCGGCTGCTGGACTGGCCTTTTTTATGTGCCATTTTCGTTCTCCAAATTATATAAGGTTGATATTCAAATACAAGAGACAGAATATTAATATACCGCATGTTCCGGAAATGTCAAGCCGGAAACGCGATTTTGTTTGGAAAAAACACGGCTTCCCGCATGTTTTTTCCGCTGCCGGGCGGGATCATACGGCATACCCGTCTCCTTTCTGCGCCCAAATGAATCCGCCGCTTCCATATTCAGGAAGCGGCGGAAGAGGTGTGCGGGTGCGCCCGCCGGACCGACGGAACCTGTTACGGTTCGCGCGCGGATTCGTCAAGAGCCTTGACGAACGGGTTGATGATGTAGTTGATGACGGTGCGGTCGCCGACCTTGATCTCCGCATTGACGGTCATGCCGGGGCGGATCTTCGCGCCCTTGGCCCAGCCGCGGAAGTCGCCTGGATCAAGCAGGATCCGCGCCTGATAGGTCGCGCCGCGCGCCATTTTGCTGAGACGGCCGCCGGCGTCTCCGGTCATGGCGTCCTCGGACATCATGCTTTCCTGTCCTGTGAACGCGTCTTCGGAGATGTAGGTGATCTTGCCGTCGCGCGTGCCGCACTGCTGGAAGGGATAGGTGTCGAACTTGACGCGGCATGTCTGGCCGACGCGGACCCAGCTGATGTCCTTGGCCGGAACGAAGACTTCGACTTCGATCTTGTCTTCGAGCGGGATCAGGGTGATCAGGGATTCGGCCTCGCGGACCGCGGAGCCTTCCTGGAACGGCGCGATCTCGTGGACGACGGCGTCGCACGGGGCGCGGAGTTCGGTGTACTCGACCATCTGCTCGGTCTGGATCTTCTGCTGTTCCAGGGAGCTGATGTTGCGGTCGACGTCGACGAGTTCCTCGTAGATCTGGCGGTGCCAGTCGCTGATGAAGGAGTCTCGCTCGGCAACGACGGACTTGATCGCCTGCTCGTTCTCGACGATGGAGACTTTTTGCTGGTCGATGGAAATGGCTGTTTCGATGACCTGGACCTGGATGTTCAGGTAGTCGCGGAGACTGACCACGCGGGTGTCCTCGAAACCCCTCATCATAAGTTCGATCTCGTCAAGTTTGCCTTTGCGGGCCTCGAATTTCTCCATTGAGATATTGAGCTGTTCCAGCGTCTTCTCGTAACGCGCCATAGTGGCCTCGTAGGAGAGGAGCCTGCTGTTGTAGGAGTTCTTGCGGGCTTCGAACGCGTTGTGCTGGAGAATTTCGAAGGTGTTCGGATTCGAGGGAAGCGGGAACGGCTTGTCGTAGCCGTCGATCTCCGCCTTGAGACGGTCGCGGTGAGCCTTGAACGCCGCGAGCTGCTCCGTAATGCGCTTGAGCTCGGCCTCGTTCGTGGTCTGGTCGAAGGAGAAGAGCAGGTCGCCTTCCTTCACTTCCTGGCCGGTGCGGACGTGAACCTTCTCGATGGTGGCGCGTTCGAATGGCTTCATGACGATGTTCGGGCGCTCGGTGACGATCTTGCCGGGCGCGACGACGACCTTGTCGACGTGCGCGTAGCAGGCCCAGACGATGAAGCCGATGACCAGGAAGATGATGATGTACCAGATGATATGGAGCGGAAGCGGAGGCGCGTGGGTCTCCAGCATGATGGCGTCGGGCTGGAAATCCTGCGCGGATTTCATGCTCTTGACGGGCAGATTGCTGTTCGGATTATTCTTGTTCATCTTCATCGAACCCCATTTGCTGTTTCCAGAAGTCTGCGTAGATGCCGCCCTGCGCGAGCAGTTCCTTGTGCGTGCCCTGTTCGACCAGGTCGCCGTGGTCCATGACCACGATCCTGTCGGCGCGGCAGAGTACGGAGAGGCGGTGCGAAATGATGAACACCGTGCGGTTTCTGGCGATCATGTTCAGATTCTTACGGACCATGGTCTCGCTTTCCGGGTCAAGCGCGCTTGTCGCCTCGTCGAAGATGAGGAAGCGCGGATTCGGGAGCAGGGCGCGCGCGATGGCGAGACGCTGGCGCTGGCCGCCGGACAGGTTGGAGGCGTTTTCCTCCAGGAGGGAGTCGTAGCCGCGGCTCATCTTCTGGACGAACTCGTCGGCGCCGGCCAGACGCGCGGCGTAGATGATCTCCTCCATGGTGGCGTCCTTCTTCGTGAGGGACAGGTTCTCGCGGACGGTGCCGTAGAAGAAATAGTTGTCCTGAAGCACGATGCCGATGGCGGAGCGCAGGGAAGCGCGGTCGATTTCGCGGATGTCGATGCCGTCGTACTTGATGATGCCGGTCTGGAGCGGATAGAGGCCCTGGATGAGCTTCGTAAGCGTGGTCTTGCCGGAACCGGAACGGCCGACGAGGCCGATGGTGGATCCGGGCGAGATGTGGAGGTTGAAGTCCTTGATGACCATCGGGGTGTCCGGAGAGTACCGGAAGTTCACGTTCTCGATGGAGAGTTCGCCCTGAAGCTGGTGATGGAGCGAGCCGCCGACCTGCTCCTGCGGGCAGTTCATGACGACGCCGAGCATGCGGACGGAAAGGAGCGTCTGCTGGTATTCATGCACGAGGCCGACGATGTGGACCAGCGGCCCGGTGACGCGGCCGGAGAGCATCTGGAAGGCGATGAGCTTGCCGACGGTGAGCGTGCCGTCGAAGACCGCGAGCGCGCCGATCCAGATGATGGCGATGAACATGAGCTTTTCGATCAGTCCGGAGAGCGTCCTGGCCGTGATGGATATCTGCGCCACGCGGAAATAACGCGTGATCGCGAACGCCGCCGTGTCGTTCCATTTGCGCTGCTGCGTGGGTTCGAGCGCGAGGGACTTCACGGTGCGGATGCCGTGGATGGTCTCCACCAGCATCGCCTGGCGCTTGCCTTCCGCCATATACAGTTCCTCGAGGCGGTGCTGGAACGGCTTGATGAGGATCGCGATGACCAGCGCCATCAGGAACGTGAAGAGCAGCACGACGCCGGTGAGGACCGGGCTGTAGATGAAGAGGAACGGCAGGAAGACCACCAGGGAGAGGAGCTCCAGCGCGGTGTAGAACAGGCTGCCGGACAGGAACGAACGGATGCGTTCGGTCTGTTGCATGTGCTTGATGAGCACGCCGGACGAGATTCGTTCGTAGAAGTCGACGGGGAGGCTGAGCAGGCGCGCGAAGGTCTTCACGGCCAGGCGGATGTCGATGCGGTTCGTGGCGAACAGCAGGAAGTACTTTTCGAGGTATTCCAGGATGGCGTTGACGCAGAGCATGATCGTGACGCCGATGCCGATGGTCATGAGCGTCATCTTGCCTTCGTTCACCAGCACCTTGTCTACGACGATCTGGAAGAACAGCGGAACGACCAGGCCGATGGCGCTGATGGCCAGGATGGCGATGGCGACCTGCGCCAGAAGCGTCCTCTGGCGGAAGAATTCCGGGATGAACCAGCGGAGGCCGAACTTCTGGTTTTCGTCGACAATGGAGTAGTGTTTCTTCACGAGGACGATGCGGCCGGAGAACTTCTCGTTCCACTCCTCCTCGTTCATGAACGTGACGGATGGACGGCGTCCGTCTGTCACGTAGGGATCCCAGACGGCGGCCTGCTGGACGAGCTTCGGCCCTTCCTCGACGGGTTTCTCCTCCTGCGCGTCGGCGGGATCGGGATCGGCGCCGGGCACGACCTCTTCGGACTGCTTGAGAAGCGCCTCGGTCGTGAGTTTCGGCTTGTCGTCCTTTTCCTCCGGGTAGGCGACGCTTTCGGGAACTTCGCGCACGCCGCAGAGGACGACGAAACGCCCGTCCTTCTTGATGGCCATGCAGGGGAACGCCGCGCCGATCTTCGAAAGGCGCGACCATTTGACGCGGATTTCCTTCGTCTTGTAGTCCAGGTCGTCGGCGATCTTGCCAAGGAGACGGATGGACGGCTCGTCCTCGGAGATCGCGTATTCGTGCATCAGGCGGCCGACGTCGGTGTCGTCGCCGTAATGCTTCACGATGGAGGCGAGGCAGTAGAGGGAGGTCTGCTTGCCGTCGACCGAGCAGCCGCGCATCTCCATGCGGATGAAGACGGCCTTGCCGGACCAGGACTTGAGAAGCTGGTCCTTCTGGAGGAAGAGCATTTTGCCCTGAACTTTGGTCAGCGGATCGAAGACGGCGTAGCGTTCCTGCTGGACGCCGCCCTGCAGAAGTTTGCGGATGCCGAGATACAGCACCCAGTTTCCGTTGTTGAGTTGAAGGTAGATCGGCGCGCCGAAGAAGGAGGCGAGTTCCTCGATGGTGACGTCGCCGCGGCTTTCGGGCGCGAGCCGCAACTTGTTCGCAAGCTTCAGACAGAGTTCCAGGGTATCCTCGACGCCCTCAAGCGAGGACAGGAAGGCGTTGAGGTCGCCCGCTTGCGGCATCATCTTGATGATTTCCTGGAAACACAGCAGAAGGGAGTTTCTGTTGTTTGGATTTTGACTCATGAGATTTCCGTATTGTTTATGAATCGTGCAAGAAAAATGGCTCCGAATTCCACTAATATAGCATCATATTGCGGGGTTGTCAAGTTTTTAAATAAAAAGAAAACGCCTCGATCCGGGAAAAAACAAGTTGAAAACAGGGAAAAAGTGAGGCCATGCCGGGGTTCCTCGGGCATGAAAAAGCCGCACGGAAACAGAGCCCGTGCGGCTGAGTTGAGCGGAACCGGTGTCACGCGACGTGCGGATCAGGTGGCTTTTCTGCGGGTCGCGAACTGGTCGGCGGTCACGGCCACGATGATGATGAGGCCGATCACGACGAGCTGGACGTTCGTGGAGATGTCGAGCAGAGTGAGCCCGTTGCGGAGGAAGCTGATGAGCAGCGTGCCGATGACGGTGCCCATCATGGCGCCGCGTCCGCCGGAGGGCGCGCAGCCGCCGATGATGCAGGCCGCGATGATGTCGAGTTCCAGCGAGATGCCGGCGGTGGGCTGGGCGGTGCTGGCGCGGCTGACGGTGATCATGGAGGCGAGTCCGACGAGCGCGCCGGTGAGCGTGTAGATCCAGACGAGCGTCTTGTTCACGTTGATGCCGGCGTGGAACGCGGTTTGGACATTGGAGCCGATGGCGTAGGTGTAGCGTCCGAAGCGCGTGTGCTTCAGGAGGAACCAGAAGGTGACCATGACGATCACGAGCAGGATCACGGAGGAGGGAATGCCGCCGAAGGAGATGTGGTCGGTGACTTGGAATCTGCCGACGCGGCCGGTGTCAAGCCAGCTGTAGTCGGAGACGGCGAAGGGCTTGCCCGCGTTCATGATGTAGGAGATGCCGCGGAAGATGCTCATGGTGCCGAGGGTGACGATGAAAGGCGCGAGCTTCAGTTTCGTGATCAGCATGCCGTTGGCGAAGCCGCAGACGGCGCCCGCGAGGACGCTGACGAGCGTGCCGGCGATCATGGCGAGAAGACTCAGATGGATGTATGTGCCGGACGAGATGTCCGCCCACGTGCCGCCGGAGAAGAACAGCATGGACGCCGCGCCGATCATGCCGCACATGGCGAGCATGGACCCCACGGAGAGGTCGATGCCGCCGGTGATGATGATGTAGGTCATGCCGGCCGCCATGATGCCGTTGATGGAGGAACGGCAGAGGACGTTGACGATGTTTTGGGTGGAAAGGAAGTTGTCCGGCTCCAGGAATGTGCAGAGGGAAATGATGAAGATGAGGGAGCAGAACGGAAGCAGTTGTTTTGTGAAGCGGTTCATGGTATGTCAATACTCCTGAGTTGAGTGTCAGCAGACGGCGAAGTGCATGACTTCTTCCTGAGTGGTTTTGGCGGTTTCGAGCTGGGCTGCGAGGCGCTTTCTGCGGAAGACGAGCAGGCGGTCGCAGATGCCGAAGAGTTCGGGCAGTTCGGAGGAGATCACGAGGACGCCCTTGCCCGCGGCGGCGAGTTCGTTGATGAGCGTGTAGATCTCCTTTTTCGCGCCGACGTCGATGCCCCGTGTGGGTTCGTCGAAGATGATGAAGTCCGGGTTGGCCAGGAGCCAGCGCGCCACAAGAAGTTTCTGCTGGTTGCCGCCGGAAAGAGAGGACGCTTCGTCGTACGGGGAGGCCCATTTGAGCTTGACTTTGCCGCCGTATTCGTCCATGAGCGCCTTTTCCTTGCCGAAGTTCAGGAGCCATTTCATGCCGGTCGCCTCGTAGTTCGGGAGCATGATATTGTCCCGGCAGGGCAGGGCGATGCAGAGGCCGCAGCGCTTGCGGTCCTCGGGGAGGTATGCGATGCGCCCGGCGATGGCGTCCGCGGGCGTCTTGATCTTCAGTTCCTTTCCGTTCAGGAAGATATGTCCGGCGGTGAGCGGCTGAAGTCCGAAGATTGCGCGCGCGGTCTCGGTGCGGCCCGCGCCGACGAGTCCGGCCATGCCCACGACTTCGCCTCGGCGGACCTGGAACGAGATGTCTTCGATGCCTTCATCGGAGGCCAGATCCTTCGCTTCGAAGCAGACATCGCCGATCTCGACGCTGCGCGCCGGGTAGTAGTCGGATAGTTCGCGCCCGACCATTTCGTGTACGATGCGCTGGACGGTGTATTCGGAGAGCGGGCCGGAGGAGACGACCGCGCCGTCGCGCAGGATGCTGACGTCGTCGGCGAGGTCCATGACCTCTTCCAGTCTGTGTGAGATGTAGATGATGGTGAGGCCGCGCCTGCGAAGGTCCTTCACGATGGAGAAGAGCTGTTCGGCCTCCTTTTCGGAGAGCGAGGACGTCGGCTCGTCCATCACGATGATCTTCGCGTTGCGTTCCAGCGCCTTCAGCAGTTCGACGATCTGACAGTCGCCGGTCGACAGCGTGCTGATGAGCGCGTCCGGATCGAGGTCGAAGTTGTTCTCCCTGATGAGTTCGAGGGCGCGTTCCCGCATGGCCTTGGAGTCCATGCGTCCGAACTTCATGATCTCGTGTCCGAGGAAGATGTTGTCCGCGACGGTGAGGTCGCCCGCCAGGTCGAGTTCCTGATAGAGCATGGAGATGCCGCGGTCGAGCGAATCCTTCGGGGACATCAGCTGGACTTTTTCGCCGAAGAGCTCGATATGGCCGGAGTCCGGCGTGTAGATGCCGGAGAGGACTTTCATGAGCGTGGACTTGCCGGCGCCGTTTTCGCCGCAGAGGGCATGCACGGCGCCCGGGCGCGCAGAGAAGCTGACGCCGGAAAGGGCGGTCACCGGCCCGAACGTCTTGACGATGTCATGCATCGCCAGAGAGTAGGTATGATTGGTGTTTTCGGCCATGGTCAGAGCCCCAGCGCGGAGGGGAATTCCGCCTTCATCTGTTCGAGGTTGGCTTTGTCGACGACCATGCTGGGGATCGGCTTGAGCCTGTCAACGTTCTTTCCGTTCAGAAGATCGACGGCGATCTTCACGCCGGAGTAGCCGATCTCGTAGGGATTCTGCACGATGAGCGCTTCCACCTCGCCCTTTTCGATGCCCTCAAGGAGGACCGGGTCGGAGTCGAAGCCGACGAACTTGACCTTGCCCGCAAGCCCCTGGGTTTGGAGAGCCTTGTATGCGCCGACGGAGACGGGCTGGTTGACCGCGAAGACGCCGTCGGCGTCGCTGTGCTTGGTGAGCATGTCGACGGTCTTCTGACGGGCGTCCTCGACCGTGCCGGCCGTGTACTGTTCGGCGACGATCGTGATGCCGGGGAATTCCTTTGCGATGGCGTCGCGGAATCCTTTCGCGCGGTCGTCGGTGGAGGCGGAGTTCTGAATGAAGCAGGTGAGGATGACTTTGCCGTGTCCGTTCAGAGCCGCGCCGAGCCTGTGTGCGGCGTCGGCTCCGCCCGCGACGTTGTCCGTGGCGGCGAAGGAGTCGTATTTGTCGGTCTCGATGCTGGAGTCGATGATCACGACCGGAATGCCGGATCCTTTTGCCTTTTCGACCGGGCGGACGAGCGCCTTGGAGTCGTTGGGCGCGAGCACGAGCGCGACCGCGCCGCGGGTGAGGGAATCTTCGACCGACTGGATCTGCTTTTCGCGGTCGTTTTCCTGTTCGGGGCCGTTCCAGCTGATCTTGCAGCCTTCCTCTTCGCCGGCTTTTTCCGCGCCCTTGCGGACGACTTCCCACCACATGGAGGCGGTTCCCTTCGGGATGACGGCGATAGTCTTTCCGGTCTGCGCCTTGTTTGCCGCGGCTTTGCCGGAGGTGAGTCCGAGCGCGGCTGGGAATTTCACTTTCATCTCGTCGAGGTTTGCCTTGTCGACGACCATGCTGGGGATCGGCTTGAGCTTTTCGACCTGTTTGCCCTGAAGGATCGCGACGGCGGTCTTCACGCCGGAGTAGCCGATCTCGTAGGGATTCTGCACGATGAGCGCTTCCACTTCGCCCTTTTCGATGCCTTCGAGAAGGACCGGGTCGGAATCGAATCCGACGAATTTGACCTTGCCCGTGAGTCCCTGCGTCTGGAGCGCTTTGTACGCGCCGACGGAGACAGGCTGGTTGACCGCGAAGACGCCGTCGGCGTCGCTGTGCTTGGTGAGCATGTCGACGGTTTTCTGGCGGGCGTCCTCGACCGTGCCGGCCGTATACTGTTCGGCGATGATCGTGATGCCTGGGAAATCCTTTGCGATGGCGTCGCGGAATCCTTTCGCGCGGTCGTCGGTGGAGGCGGAGTTCTGAATGAAGCAGGTGAGGATGACTTTGCCGTGTCCGTTCAGAGCTGCGCCGAGCCTGTGTGCGGCGTCGGCTCCGCCCGCGATGTTGTCCGTGGCGGCGAAGGAGTCGTATTTGTCGGTCTCGATGCTGGAGTCGATGATCACGACCGGGATGGATTCCTTGGCTTTTTCGACCGGACGGACGAGCGCTTTGGAGTCGTTTGGAGCCAGCACAAGCGCCTTGATGCCGTGCGTAAGGGCGTCTTCAACCGACTGGATCTGCTTCTCACGGTCGTTTTCCTGTTCGGGGCCGTTCCAGCTGATGTCGTAGCCCTCTTCCTTGCCCGCCTGTTCCGCGCCGCTGCGGACGACTTCCCACCACATGGAGGCGGTTCCTTTCGGAATGACGGCGATGATCTGTCCGGACTTGTTTGCGCCGGAGGTCATGTGCTGAATCTTTCGGATGACGCCGGAAGTAAACAGCACAGCCGAGACGGCGAGGATCAGGATGACCGCGATGTTGTTCTTTTTCATGAGGTGGGCAAACTCCTGTTTTATGATTATGTTTTTTTGTTTTGAAAATGTACTGGGGGGAGGGGCGCGGGCATCCGCGCCGCGCAACACTATAGCCTTTTCTTTCCGAAAAATCAAGCATGCTTGTGAAAAAACATGGAAAATAACGTAAGATTAACGTGAAGACGTCTCCCTGAAAACATGCACGAACCGCAGTAGGGAAACGTTACCGGGATACAGACTTCATCAGTCTCAAAATGGAATATGATCCGATGCGGGAACAATCCGCTTCCTAAAAGAAAATGCCCGGACGCTGTTTTTTTTCGGATATGATCCGCGCCGGTGAAACCGCGTTTTTGAGATGCGGCAGAGGCCTGAACGCCGGAAAACTCCGGAAAACGCGCAGTTTCCGGTCGGATAATTATGAAAGAATTATTGAAAAATTGAAAAAAACATATATATTATATATTCACACTTTTTCAGCACACTTTTTTGCACTGACATGGCATCCAATCAACAGAATTCCGGCGTCTCTCCGAAAAGTGCGGGCCTGGCGGCAAAACTGAAATGTTATGCCGCTTTGATCCGGGGACGCAAGGGCGAGAACAAGACTTACACAAAGGGCCCGATCGGGGCCACCATGCTCCGCACCGCGCTGGTTATGCTGCCCGGCACACTCGCGATCAGCGGCTACAACCTGGTCGACGCGTATTTCGTCGGGCGGTTGGACGGCGACGCGCCGATGGCCGCCATCGGACTGACCGCTCCGCTGGTGATGATTTGCGGATGCTTCTTCCACGGGCTTTCCGCAGGCGTGATGACCACGACCGCGCAGTCGCTCGGCGGGAATCGCCGCTGGCGTGCGGAACAGCTCGTGAGCACGGGTCTGTTTCTGATCACGCTCGTCTCTCTGTCATTCGCCATCATCGGCCCGCTCGTGACACGCGCAGTCTACGGCAGCGTGATGCACGCCTCGCCCGAGGCGACGCATCTTGCCACGAGATACATGGACATCTGGTTCTGGGCCTGCGTGTCGTCTGCGCTCGGCATGAGCGGGAACAACCTTCTGGTGACCGCCAACGACTCGAAGATGGCCAGCGCCACGATGGTGCTGGGGCTGGCCTCGAACGCATTTCTGGATCCGTTGTTTATGTTCAGGAAGGAGATCTGCGGTTTCCCGCTCGGTTTCGGCCTTGGCGTGACCGGCGCGGCGTGGGCGACCGTGACGGCGCAGATCATCGGCACGACCCCGGTCCTGTGCATCCTCTGGAAAAAACATCATCTGATCCGGTTCCGGGCGATCCGGTTCGTGAAGCTGGCGAGTCTGTGGAAACGCATCATCTCGTTTGCGATCCCGGCATGTCTCGGTTCGCTGATGCTGCCGATCGGACAGTTCATCATGACCTGGATCACGTCGCATTTCGGCGACGTGGTGATCGGCGCGGTCACGGCGGCGCAGCGCGTCCAGGTGATCGCATTCTTCTTCCCGATGTCGCTGGGCGTGTCCCTGATGCCGATGATCGGGCAGAACTACGGGGCGCGCCTGTACAGCCGCATCAACGGATGCCGCCGCTTCGCCATGCGCTTTGCGTTCTTCTACCTGGTGACGATGTCGGTGATCTTCTTCCTTTTCGCTCCGGAAATCGCCGGCAAGTTCCTGGCGGACCCGGACAAGGTCGAAATGCGCGCCGTAATGGCGTTCGCGCTCCGCATCCTGCCGTGGGGATTCGCGTTCCTGGAGGCGCACCGCTATTCCGGGTTCTTCTTCACGGGGTGCGGACGCCCGATGGCCGCGGCGATGCTGAACGCGATGCGCATCCTCGGATTTCTGGCGCCGCTCTCTCTGCTGGTCCTGCTGTATTTCCGCCTGACGGGCAACGAGGACACGGCGCTGACGCTGCTTCTTGTGTCGCAGATGGCGGCGGACGTGTTCGCCGGCACGATCGCGATCATCCTGGCGCGGCGTCTCACGCGGCGCTTCCCCTCCGACGGCGTGTCCGAGACGTTCGAACGCCGTCGCAGGATGTTCGACTGAGCGCGCCGGTTTCTTCTTCCCGTTTCCATCCGGATGCCGTTTGCCGGGGCTGTCCGCGCCCGGACGGTTTCCATCTTGTTTTTGTCTTCCGGCTGTTCCGGCGGGCGCGCGTGAGAGAAAAAGAATTTGTTTTTTGTAAAAACGATTTGAAAGTCCGGGGATAAGGCGTTAGATTATTACGATTGATTTTTATTAGCGAGACGAGGCTTCTCCATGAAACGATTCCGGACAATTCTGTTTGTTTTGGCCGTGACGGCCGGACTTTTCGCGCATGCGGACGATGCGGTTCCCATGCCCGCGCAGAACCCGCGGCAGCCGCTCCCCGATATCCGGCTGGACGACGACGCGTGCAAGGAGCTGATTACGTTCCTGTACGGGCTTTCGCTGCTCCGGACGCACTATGTGGACGGGAGCAAGACGAACTACCGCGACATGTTCCGTTCCGCTCTGCGCGGCGTGATGCAGGACCTCGACCGGTTCAGCAATTTCGAGACGCCGCAGTCGTTCGAGGAAACGAAGAAGGATTTCTCCGCGCAGTTCGGGGGCGTCGGCGTTACGCTGTCCACCCGGAACGGCCTGCTTGAGATCGTGGGCGTCACCGAGGACGGCCCAGCCGACAAGGCCGGGATCAAGGCAGGCGATGTGATCGTGAAGATCGACGGCAAGGACTTGAACAAGCTCAAGCTTTCCGACTGCATCGGCATGCTCCGCGGCGAGGTCGGCACCACGGTCGAGCTCGGCGTGCGGCGCGCGGGCGTGAAGGACGAACTCTCCATGCATGTGGTCCGCGGCACGGTCGAGGTGCCGAGCGTGGTCGGCGCGCATATCCTGCCGGACAGCGGCGGAATCGGCTATCTCCGCATCGTCCAGTTCGCCAGGGATACGCCGGGCCGCCTCGACACCGCCCTTTCCAAGCTCTCGTCGGAAGGCATGACCTCGCTGGTCATCGACCTGCGGAACAATCCCGGCGGCATCGTGGACAGCGCGGTCGAGGTGTGCAGCCGCTTCGTGAAGGAGGACCAGACGCTCGTTACGCTCGAATGGCGCGACCCGTCCAAAAACCAGACCTACAAGACCGTGAACTGCACGAAATATTACAACCTGCCCCTCATTCTGCTCGTGGACGGCAATTCCGCCAGCGCGGCCGAGCTTTCCGCCTCCGCCCTGCGCGACTTGAAGCGCGTGGTCGTCCTCGGCGAAAAGACGTTCGGCAAGGGTTCCGCGCAGAACATCATGCCGATCGGCGACCTCGGCGCGCTCCGCATTACCGTGGCGCACTATTTCACGCCGTCGCACACGCCCATTCACGGGAAGGGGCTTCAGCCCGACATCACGGTTGAGATCCCTCCCCAGAGGGAACAGGCGTTTTACGCTCAGCTGAACGATTATCCCGGCGTGATCGATCCCGGTCTGGCGGAGGGCGTCCGCGACATCCAGCTGGAACGCGCCGTGGAGATTCTCCGCAGCGCCTCGGTCCTGGAGTCCGTGAAGGATTCCGGTTTCGCCTCCGAAAACTCTTCCAAAACAAGGAAATGACATCATGAGACTCCGTCGCTTCTTTCCCCTTTTCATCCTCGCCGCCGCGTTGTTCCTCTGCGGCTGCGCGCACAAGCTGATTGTTTCCGAAGTGCTTCAGACGCCGGAACAGGCCCCGATTTACACCCGTTACAACCTCTGGTACACCAACCCGAAGAGGATCGACACGCTGAATGTGCTCAAAGGCGAGATTCTTCCGTTCGGCACCGAGGTCGTCGTCACCTCTGCGTCCGACAGCTCGATCTGCTTCACCACGGTCAAGGACAAACGCGATTTTCGCATCAGTTTTTCCACGGATTACCGCATGATGTCCGCCGAAGACTATCTGCGGGAGCTTTTCTCCACGGAAAACGAATCCGATCTCACGGTCGGCGTCCGGGCTCTGACGATCGAAAAGCTTAAGGCCGGAATCGTGGAGAAGGGCATGACCCGCCGGGAAGTCGAACTCGCGTTCGGCCCGCCGTGCGCGTTCCGCACGCCCTCGCGCTCGCTTGACACATGGTGCTTTTGGACTGATTATCTGGTCGGAAAACGCATCGTCTTCACCAGAGACGTCGTTTCGGACATTCTCGTTCTCTAAACCTTTTTGAGGTGCATTTTTATGAAAAAGACGAAAAGCGTAAAGACAGCCCGCATTGCGGTCATCGGCGCCGGGAAAATGGCGACCGCGATCGCCGTTTCCCTCGTTTCGAAGGGAACTCCCGCCTCGTCCATTCTCGCCTATGACATCAGCCCCGCCGCTGCGGAAAAATTCACGGCTGCAACCGGCTGCAAAACGACTGCGACGCTCGCAGACGCCCTGAAGGACGCATCGACTGTTCTGCTGGCTGTGAAGCCTCAGGTCGCCCCGGCTGCGCTCAAGGAGGCCGGTTCCGCTTTGCACGGCAAGCTCCTGATCTCAATCGTCGCCGGGCTGAAACTCGAATCCCTCGCCTCTCTTGCCGCCACGAATCGCATTGTCCGCGTGATGCCGAACACCCCAGCGCTCGTTCAGCAGGGCATGACGTGTTTCGCCGTCTCGCCGAAAGCCACGGCGGCGGACCGCGACTGCGCCGAGGCGATCCTGTCCAGTTTCGGACTTGTCCGGGAAACGCCGGAGACGCTGCTCGACGCCGTTACCGGTCTGAGCGGAAGCGGCCCCGCATTCGTGATGGAGTTCATCCTCGGCCTGGCCGAAGGAGGCGTCTACTGCGGCCTGCCGCGGGACCTGGCCGTCGAATCCGCCATTCAGACCGTCCTCGGCACCGCCGAGATGTGCAAGCGTGATCCGCAGGCGATCTCCGCGCTCCGCAACGCGGTTATTACGCCGAACGGCACCACGGCGCGCGGGATTCATGTGCTCGACGCTGCCGGATTCCGAGGCATCGTGGAGAACTGCGTGATTGCGGCGGCGGAGCGTTCCGCCGAGCTTGGCCGAAAGTAATTTCATCTTTTTTCGGAACACATTATCCCGTTCGGGAGACAAGGAGGCATTCATGATCATTTTGAGCAGCATCAGTGAGTTCGTGAAAGGCGGCGGCATGATGTCCGTTTACTGGGGTTTCGCCATCGGCGGTTCCGCCATTTTCGCCATTACGGCCGTTTCGGCCCTCTTCGGGCTCGGCGGCGCCGAATCCGGCGACGTCGACGTGGACATGGACGGCGAGATCGATATCGTCCATCCCGATTCCGGCATTTTCGACTTCAAACTGATCTCCTTCCGCTCCATTCTTGCCTTTATCGCCATGTTCGGATGGGGCGGCGTGGTGTTCGGCGATTACGGCTGGAAAGGCTTCGGCATCGCCATTGCCTGCGGCCTAGTGACCATGGTCATTACCGCCTATCTCATCATGTCCATCCTGAAGCTTCAGCAGAGCGGAACCCGCGCGAACGCCTCCCTCGTCGGCAGGAAGGGAACCGTCTACCTCGCCATTCCCGCAGGCGGACGTGGAAAAGTCATCCTCGACCTCGGCGATTCCACACGCGAGATCACGGCGTATTCGGACGTGGCGCTGGCGAAGGGCGCACCCGTCGAGACGACCGCGCTCAATGCGGAAGTTTTCACCGTGAAACCGCTCTGAGGTCTGAACCGGAAAGGCGGGCCGCATTCTTCCGCGTCCTGCCGGGCGTCCGGCCATTCGAACGGAATCTTCTTCCTGTCTGTGGTGATCTTTTTTTGCTTTTTTCCGGTTTTTCTCTGGCATTTTGCATCTTTTGTGCTAGATTATTTAAATTAGGATGCTTTTCCTTGTGAATTTGATCTAACTTCGGAGTTTCATGGTATGTCGTTCGGTCTTGCCCGGTTGCGGTTGATTGTGTGTCTGGGAACGATTCTGTTCCTCGGCGCATCCCTCTCGCACGCGCAGCGGCCGGAGGCGAAGGACGGCGACGCTCCGGCCATCGAATCGAAGTCGGACGCGACGGAATCCGCGCCGGAAACGGAAGCGAACGCAGCCGGAGACGTTTCCGACTCCTCTTCTGAAATGACCGCCGACGAGGTGCAGGCCGCCGAACTCGACGCGAAAAAGGAGGAGGAGAACGCATCTCTGCGCGCAAAGAACGACGCTGCCGCGCAGGAAGTCTTCCGGAAGGGGCTTGAACTGGAACGGGAGGGCAGCTATCGCAAGGCCGCCAAACGTTATCTCGCCGCGGAACTTCTCACATCCGACAAGACCGTGAAGGCGAACGCCCTCGCCAACGCCGCGCGCGCGTTCCGTCAGGCTGAGCTCTATGGACAGGAATTCGACTGCATTGAACGTCTTATCAAAGAACATATGGGACGCATTGATTTCACGCAGGCCGTGAACCGCGAATATGAGATCGCGGACGCTTTCTACCGCGGGCACCGGGACGCCATGTTCGAATGGCTTCCCTTCATCAAGGATTCCGACCGTTTCCTGGAGTGTTCCGAGGCCGCGCTTGAAAACGCTCCCTGCGCCGAATCCGCGGGCGCCGTGCGTCTGCGCCTCGGCAGCATGTATCTTTCGAAACAGCAACCCGACAAAGCCATTGAGAAGTTCAAAGAAGTGCTTGAACTGCATCCCGGAAGCGATTCCGCCTACTACGCCGAGCTCGGCCTCGCGGACGTCTATTGCCAGCTCGCGGAACGCGGCGACGGCGACGGACATTGGGCGAAGGAAGCCATTGAACGCCTCGACCATTTCTCCGAAACGCATCCCGAAGCGCCGGAAATCCAATGGGTGAAGGAACAGCGGCTCGCCATCGACAGAATTCAGGCGAAACGCCTCCATGATCTTGCGAAGTATTATCACCGCAATGATCGCGACGATCTTGCCGAGCATTATCTTTCGCAGGTCGTTCAGCGTTATGCCGAGACCGAACATGCCATCCCGTCCGAAAAGCTCCTGGCGGAGATCGACGAAACATACGAGGCTCCGCCGGATTCCATGCCGCGCAAGAATCCCGCCCGATATGACTTCGTGCGAAATCCCATCCCGCTTGAAGATTCCGATCTCCTGATAACGCCGGAAAACAGCGACGGCAAGTGGCTGCTCCCGATCCGTGACATCAAAAAGGATGTCAGGACGGATTCCCGTGAAACGTATGAAGAAAGGGCCGGTTCCGATGACGCGTACTGATGCCTGTTCGTTCCGGAAGCTTCCGGCCGTCTGCGCGCTTGTTTTCTGTTGCGCTCTTTCCGCCGTTTTCTGCGGCTGCTACCACATGGGGTCCATGATGCACCCGCAGATCAAGACGATCGCCATCAGCGCGATCCGCAACGACACGCGCGAACCCCTCCTTACGGAACTCGCGCGCAATCAGATCGCCGCGCGTTTCCAGAGCGACAACTCTCTCAAGCTCGTTTCCATGGAGGAGGCGGACTGCATCCTCTATGTCCGCCTCACGAATGTCGCGACCTCGATGCGCCGCTACAAGCCCGGCTATGTGGACGACGATTTCCGTCCGGCTGAATTCCATGTCAACCTGAGCGCCGAAATGGAGGTCCTCATTCCCGGCCGCAGCGAACCTCTGATCAAGAAGCGGACCGTCTCCGGTTCGGCGAACTATCAGTATAACGTCGACCCGCAGGTCGGCAAGTATTACGGGTTGCGCCAGGCATGCTATGACCTCGGCGGAGATATCGTCGAGTACACGACCGAGGCGTGGTGATCCGCTTCCTTGAGCTCATCCTGGTTGGAATATCCTTCCTCCGCTGTTCGTTTCCGCATCCCCGTCCGGCATCTTGTCTTCTTTGAACTCTTTTTGAGCTTGGGATGGGGCTGTATCCGGCTTCTTTTGAACTCGTTTCGTGCATGTGGACGGCGTGGAGCAAGTCGTATGTGTCGCATGGAACCTGTCAAAACGTGTTTCATTTCTTTCATATGTGCGGGGGCGAGGAACGCCGGACTTTTTTCAGGATTTTTTCAGGAAACGGCTTGACAAAGCGATGGATTGGGTGTATTTTATATGATTCCGGTTCGGTTTTGGGCCGGTGTTCTCCTCAAGACAAAGAGAGTCGCCGCGGGATTTTCGTGCGGGGCGGTCTGCGCGATGCCGAAGAAAAATCGAAAAATCTTCGGGAAAGCGTTTGACAAAGCGG
>Ga0265298_10000208_pt1 | contig 90710 bp, 73 predicted proteins | sample AusTroGonzalo_MG_3_FD_193486 | JGI IMG/M metagenome (GOLD analysis project Ga0265298, IMG submission 193486) | Bovine rumen microbial communities from tropical cattle in Woodstock, Queensland, Australia - Gonzalo_01 | ecosystem: Host-associated > Mammals > Digestive system > Stomach > Rumen ...
CAGCATAGAGAACAGGAAGGTGGAGTCATTCAAGACGCAGCACAAGTGGGTAAGCCTGGATCAGATATCGCCCCAACTGGCCAAAGCAGTGGTTATGACTGAGGACCAGAAGTTCTACACCCATAACGGATTTGACTGGGAAGAGATCAAGAAAATGCGGGAAGATCACCTGAGCAAAGGGACCAAGCTGCGCGGATGCAGCACCATATCGCAGCAAACCGCCAAGAACGTGTTCTCATTCGGTACCAGGACTGGCGCCAGAAAGGTCTGGGAGGCCTACTGGACCGTTCTGATTGAATTGCTCTGGAGCAAGGATCGGATAATGGAGGTTTACCTTAATGTGATTGAGATGGGTCCGGGCATCTATGGGGCCGAAGCCGCCGCTCAGCAATACTACAAATGTCACGCCATTAAACTTACCCGCAGGCAGGCCGTATCCATTGCAATTTGCCTGCCCAACCCGTTAAAGAGCAATCCCACCAAACTCACCCCCTATCAGACTAGTCGCTGTAACCGGCTGTTGGAGCAGATGCAATGACTCAAAAGTACTGCAGACTTGCCAAATGAATCGCCATATTTACATTTACAGCAAATGTTACTGCAAACTTATCAAGTTATTAAATAAATACTTATTTTTGTGGCACAAAAACAACAATCATCTTTAATAATCAATAAATGAAGAAACTTTCAACAATCGCACTCATTGCGTCCATAGCACTGATGAGCGCATGTGGCCCCAAAGATCCGGGCCTGAAGGATGCCTACAAGAATTATTTCAAGATCGGTGTTGCCGTTACCCCGCGTAACGTTACCGATTCACTTCAGGCAGCCATTATCCTTAAGGAGTTCAACAGCATTACCGCTGAGAACTGCATGAAACCGGGTGAGATTCACCCCCAGCCCGGCGTATGGAACTTTACTCAGGCCGATGCCATTGCAGACTTCTGCCGCAAGAACGGTATCAAGATGCGCGGTCACTGCCTTGTATGGCACAGCCAGTTTGCCAACTGGATGTTCAACAAGTATGACGAGAACGGCAACCAGGTTGTTGAGCGTGATGCCAACGGCGATACCATTTGGGTAGAGCAGCCCGCTCGTGGCGGATTCGGCGGTTTCGGTGGATTCGGCGGTTTTGGCGGTGGTGCTCCTCAGGGTGGCCAGCGTCCTCAGGGTGCTCCTCAGGGTGGTCAGAGACAGGGCGGCCAGCGTCCTCAGGGTGCTCCCCAGGGTGCTCCTCAGGGTGGATTCGGCGGCTTTGGCGGATTTGGCGGCGGTGCTCCTCAGGGTGGCCAGCGCGCACAGGGTCAGGCTCCTCAGATGACCAAGGTTCCCAAGTATGCCAAGGCAACCAAGGAAGAGTTCTATGATTCACTCCGTGCCCACATCCACACCATCATCAACCGTTACAAGGATGTTGTTTATTGCTGGGATGTTGTTAACGAGGCTATGAGCGATGCCAACAACCCCGATGCTCCCTATGAGCAGTCATTCCGTCAGTCAACCGCTTATCAGCTCTGCGGTGACGAGTTCATAAAGAAGGCATTCGAGTTTGCTCATGAGGCTGATCCCAACGCCGGTCTGTTCTACAACGACTACAGCGCATGGACTCCTGCCAAGAGAACCTACATCTACAACATGGTCAAGAAGCTTCAGAGCGAAGGTGCTCCTATCACCGGTATCGGTATGCAGGGTCACTACAACATCTATGACAACCCCACCATCGAGGACTTTGAGAAGGCTATCCAGATGTACCTTGAGCTGGTTGACGATATCCAGATCACCGAGTTTGACGTACGTATCAACCACGAGGCCGGCGGTCAGCTCCAGTTCAGCCGCGGCGAGGGCCAGACTCTCACAGACTCCATCGCTCAGATGCAGATGGCCAAGTATGACGAGCTCTTCAAGGTTCTGCGCAAGTACAAGAAGAACTTCTCATGCGTAACATTCTGGAACCTGGGTGACCGCGATTCATGGCTGGGTGCCAACAACTTCCCGCTGCTGTTTGACGGTCAGTACCAGCGCAAGCCCGTGTACTACACCGTACGTGATTTCAAGAAGTAATCAAAACAGTATTTATAAAAAAGAGGATGACCGTTCAGTCATCCTCTTTTTTTTAGTACTTCACTATGAGGTACTGCCTTAGCAACTCTATCTCATCCATCGTGAGCGGATCCACGCTGTCCGAATGTCGGGTTGTGGCCCATTTTACGGTAAGCTCATTGATACTAGACACCTCCGGGTAACCGAACTTGCGCAGGTGGGTTATGGTTTCGTAGATGATATGTGAGTCATCGGATGTGTCAGTAACGCCAAAATTACGTGCACGTTTGTTTGAACTGTCAAATGTGGTCAGTTCATAGTCTTTTGACATATCGCTTTCCGATACACCCACTAGAGCCTCAATAAGGAATGCCAAGGTAGCAGTACGGTCTGCACCGCCGGCGCAATGGAAATATACGTTCTTGCCTTCTCCCAGATACTGTATGATGGTACGGATAGCCTTCTGATAAAGTTCCTGTGTATTGCCGGTTCCACGTCCAAGATTCTTCTCAACCGGTATTATCAGATAATCCGCATCACTGACTATCTGTTTTATACCGGATTCACTGTCTTTAATGCCACGCAAATCCATGTCCAATGATATGTTCAGGTCATGCAGAAATATATCCTTTCCGCTGCTTGTTATTTTGTCTATCTTGGCACCGCGGTAAAGACGTCCGTATGCAATATGGCCTCCGCCCTGAACCTGCCAGCCACCCAGATCACGCACGTTGCTGGCCACATCCTTAATCATACGCAGCGGGCCAACCGGTTTTATGCATCCTGACTTGATTACATTTGAGCTTGCGTCCAGCACCTTATAATAGTATTTCACGCCGGGAACAAGGTTGTATATCTTCTGGGGCGATGAAGATAAGGCAATCTGTGCCGGAGCCGCCATCCTCTGGGCATCGGGCAACACATCGAAATCCGGAGATACCGACATTACAAGTTTTGACGCTGTTCCCTCCCATGATATGGTCACGGGAGCCGGTCTGTCGCCCTTGCTGGTTTTCCAATATTTCAGCACGTTCGAATAGGTATAGGCGGTATCGGCCGAATAGTCCGTATTGTCAAGGAACTCCCTGGCCTTTTCATTCTCTATATCGCACTCCTCTATGACCGAAAACCAGACTCTCTCAATATCCGAAACCTTATACTCAACATTGGTTCCATCAGATTTCTGGATATTCATGTAATACTGTGCAGAAGCCGACAAATATGTCAAAAGCAACAGTGGCATCAATGAAAAACGTCTCAAATTCAAACGTGTCATATGCATAATGTTTAAAGTTTTATGAATGCGAATATACAAAAAGAGCCATTAAGTATTCCTAATGGCTCTATAATTTAAGGTTAAGAATCCTAGAATGAGATGCCGAATACAAAATAGGCCATCTCAGAGCATGGATTCAAGGTCACTCCTGCCGATATAGGGAGGCTGAAACTATCCGTTATCTCCAGTGATTTTACGGCAGTAAGAGATATGTTGGTCACTGCAAAGCCGTCAGTTCCATATAACGGGCTCTCAAACGGAACCACACCCAATGTCGCCGTCCAGTCTGCTCCACCGGCACTGAACGGTGCCGATAATTCACAATATGAACTGAATGCAAAGTCGCCGTTTGCCTTGTAATCATTGCCCGCAAAGTTTGTGTTCCAGGTTATCGATGCAAACCCAAAGTCATATCCCGCAAAAGCCTCGAACACATGATTGGTAGCTTTCTCGTCATACCTGAAATATCGCCCTCCAGGCTCCGGGCCCACGCTGAACCAATAATCGTTAACGCCAAGACTCGCACCTGCCAGACTGTAACTTAACGTTATGTCAAACTCTTTTGTATCGGCAAAACGTACTATTCCGGTACTGCCCCAGAGTGAAAGGTCAAACCCTGCGGCGCTAACTCCAAGTGAGGGTTGTATTGCCGCTTCACCCAGGTCACAACCGCGCCATATATAGCGGCTTACCACATCGGCCCCTACTGTCGTTTCCACTTCGGCGCATACAGGTACGCCCATTGTAAATATCATTATTGCTATTAAGAAAATCTTTTTCATAGTCATGCTTTGTTTTTAGGTTAATTGAAAATAATTGAAAGCCGGATACTCAGAAACGGGAATCCGTTCTCTCGAATCTTTATATGGACATAGTAAAGACTTAATAAATACGAATCAAATACAGATCGAACACCCCCGTTGCTCAAGATCCGGCTTTCAATTAAAATAGTACCATTGGGGACGGTTCCGTTTGGCCCTATTTTGGAAAACGGTACCAAATGGAACCGTCCCCAATGGCATCATTTTAAATGTTGTATGCGGTCTCTCCATGCTCATATATATCCAGTCCTTCCTCCTCAACTCTGGGCTCAACGCGTATTCCGTGAACCTTCTTCAGTATTACGAATGTGAGCAGACCCAGACCGAACGACCAGCATATTGTCACAAACGATCCAAGAGCCTCAACACCCAGGAAATGCCATCCGCCACCGTAGAACAGTCCGCCGTCTAGGGCAAACATACCGGTCATGAGTGTACCCAGGATACCGCAAACTCCGTGTACCGAAACAGCACCTACAGGATCATCAATCTTGCAGACCTTATCAATCAAGGCAACAGAACCTACCATTGCAATACCGCAAACAGCACCTATGATAGCAGCACCGCCTATTGATACAAGGTCACAACCGGCTGTGATACCTACCAAACCTGCCAGGATTCCGTTGCACACCAGTGATAGTGAAGGTTTGCCAAATACCAGCCATGTAAGGAACAGAGCTGCAAGTCCACCCGTTGCGGCAGCCATGTTGGTTGTGCACATAACATGAGATATGGCTATTGCGTTCTCCGCACCTTCGGCAGCCAGCTGTGAACCGGGGTTGAAACCAAACCATCCGAACCACAGGATGAATACGCCCAGAGCGCCGAATGTCAGGTTGTGACCGGGAATGGCGCGGGATTCGCCGGCTTTGGAGTATTTACCTATACGCGGACCCAGTACCATAGCACCTGCAAGAGCAATGACACCACCGCAAGAGTGTACAACCGTTGAACCTGCAAAATCATGGAAACCAAGCTCTGACAGCCAGCCGCCACCCCAGGTCCAGTGACCCTCAATGGGATAAATGATTACTGAAATAATGATTGATATAAGAATGTACATTGAGAACTTGGTACGCTCGGCCATACCGCCCGATACAATAGTGGCAGCAGTGGCGCAGAATACAGTCTGGAAAATCAGCGTGCACTCTGCTGGAATGTTTGTGTCGCCATAGAATGACCAGTCAAAAAGATGAAGGCCACCTATGAAACCGTTGCCGCTTCCGTGCATCAGGCCGAATCCTATCATCCAGAACAGGAATGAACCTACCATGAAATCCACAAAGTTCTTCATCAATATGTTAGCCGTGTTCTTGGAACGGGTAAAACCAGCCTCAACCAGCGCAAAGCCTGGTTGCATAAAGAACACCAACATAGCTGCTATCAACACCCAGACTGTATCCAGTCCGCTTATGCTACTCCCACTTACTGTTGTGATAATGTCTTCCATAACTTAATGATTTAATTGTTTCTACACTTACTTCTTATCTCTCAATACGGTATCGCCGTGTTCTCCGGTACGGATTGACCATGTGTCATCCACGGGACTCACGAATATCCGGCCATCACCCACCTGACCGGTACGGGCTGCACCCATAATGGCATCGATGGCGGGCTGTACAAACTGGTCGCGGCAGATGATCGTTATCTCAATACGTGAGATAATGTCAGTGCTGTACATAACGCCACGATAGATACGGTCCTGACGGTCCTGACCGATGGCATGTACCTCTGCATAAGAGAACCAGTTGATGTCGGCCTCAAAGAGCGCCTCTTTCACATCTTCAAACCGGGTTTTCCGGATGATCGCTTCAATCTTTTTCATTTGTGTTTTGTTTTGAGGTTAATTATTGTGTTTTGATGCATCGTTAAACAAAAAAAGGCCGGTCTCAAAAAGACCAGCCTTATTTCTTTTTCCTTATCTGATACAACAGTTACATACCTGACCGGTCAAAAGGTATAACCATCGGAACCTGATTATTCTGGTTCTGATTATTCTGCTGCTGGTTATTATTCAGCTGAACAGTGGTTATATTCTTACTACCGATAAACATAAAACTGCTATCTTGTTTCAATTTCTGCCGCAAAGGTACGCACTATTTTGATATATTGTTCTCAAAAATAGCAAAAATTTTACTTAATTCTATCAAAATTCCAAATAATATGACATTTAGAAAGCACAACTGGCAAGTTTGCAGCATTTTGCCAAGGTGACAAGAGAGACGGTTCTAACCGTTCCCTTTGTCACCTTCAACCAATTATCTATATTTACATCCAATAAAGAAACTCACCTGATTATGAGAATATCAAACAACCTTTCAGTTATGGCCGTGCTGACCATATTGGCAGCAACGCCTGCAAAAGCACAGATTACAATAAATGAGGTGCTGGCATCAAACGGCAGCATCAATACGGATCCCGATTACTGCACAAATGCAGACTGGATAGAACTGTACAATGCGGGACAGACCGACGTAAACCTGGGCGGATGGTCAGTTACGGACAATCTGGACAAACCCAAGAAATACATTCTGCCTGACGGTACTACCATCAAAGCCGGAGGTTATCTGCTGATATGGTGCGATGACATCGGCACCGGACTTCACGCCGCTTTCAAGCTGAGTGCCGACGGTGAGGAGGTGGGACTTTTTGACACTGCCGGCAAAATGGTTGACAGCATGAGTTTCGGTCCTCAGTATGGCGATATCAGTTTTGGCCGATCCATGGACAACGCCGCAGCAACAGTCTTCTTCATGACCCCCACTCCCGGTGCCGCCAACACCACCCAGGGCTACACCGGCAGATCCAACCAGCCGGTAATACTGACGCAGGGCGGAGCCTATGCAGGATCAGTTACGGTAACTGTCACCAATGATCAGGGCGGCGTAGTTTATTATACCACCGATGGTTCAGAGCCTACCAGGGAGTCAAAAGTATACTCTACTCCCCTCACCTTTACCAAGACTACGGTACTGAGGGCACGCATCCTGGAGGACGGCAAGATGCCGGGTCAGACCAAGACCATGACATACTTCCTCAATAATGAGTTCCAGGGCCACAGCCTGCCGGTGGTATCGCTGGCAACAGAAAGCGATAATTTCTGGGACTCCGAGCATGGAATTTACGGTTGGACCAACGCTAATAATGAGAAGGCCGATTTTGAGATTCCGGTAAACATCGAGCTCTATGAGAACAACGGCAGTGACAGGGCTGCATTCAACGAGCCTGCAGGCGTAAAGATAAACGGTCTTTATGCATGGCAGCTGCCGCAGAAAATGCTTGGAGTATATTTCAAGAAGAAATACGGCGAGAGCAAGCTGTCATACCAGCTGTTCCATGACGATGAGCGCACTGAGTTTGATGACTTTGCACTGCGTGCATCGGGCAATGACTGGAACTACACCATGTTCCGTGACGGACTACTGCAACAGGCTTGCCGCAGAGGCGGACTCAATCTTGCCTTGCAGGCGTTCCGTCCGTCGGTGGTATATCTTAACGGCGAGTTCCTGGGCATCCATAATATACGCGAGAAAGTCAATGAGGAGTATATAGAGACCCGCTACGGGCTTGAATCCGGCACATTTGACATGATTGAAGGTGACCAGAACGTCGAGGCCGGCGATTGGGATGAGTGGAAGCATTACAAGGAACTGTGGCAGAAAGACCTGAGCGTAAAGGCCAACTATGATGCCCTGGCCGCTATTATGGACGTTGAGAACTTTACCGACTTCATGGTAGCTCAGATTTACAGCCACAACACATCGGTAGACCACAACCCTATGGCATGGAAGCCAAAGGGCAGCGGTCAGTGGCGCTGGATATTTACTGACGGTGACCGTGGTTTCAATAAATATGCCGATGACTATGCCGACTGGTATGCCAGGAAGGCCAACATGCCTTTCGGGTCAATGCTCAAGAATGAAGGTTACCGCAAGTATTTCTGCAAACGTGCCGCCGACCTCCTTTTCACTGCCTTCAATCCGGAGGAGATACAGCGCCAGGTGACAGAGCACAGCAAGGATATAGAGCCGCTTATGGAACAGCAGGTTCAGAGATGGCTGGGCACCAGCAGTTCCTACAGCGGAAATGCACTCACCTCTACCAGGCAATGGCGCAGCAGGATAAGCTATCTGCGGGATTTCTGTAACGGCCGCCCCATAATGCTGCTTTGGGATATGTATGAGAACTACGGCACGGGGCAGCCCGCCCTGCTCACCCTTACCGGCAAGTCAGGTTTCAAGTTCAACGGTCTCTCTATTGATAAGGACAAGTGGAGCGGATCATACCCTACCGATATGGAAATAACCCTTACCGCCGGACAGCGCGTAGGCTATACGTTCAAGGGGTGGCGTGAGAATGCCGTCAAGAAGCTGATATCCACAGGCAACCAATGGAAATATCTTGATAACGGAAGCAGCCCCACAAACTGGTATGCAGTTTCATTTGATGACTCAGCCTGGAAAACGGGAGCTTCGCCTCTGGGATATGACACCGGCAACAATATTACAGACCTGATAAAGACCACCGTGGACTACGGCTCAAGCAGTTCAAAATATGTCACTACATATTTCCGCCGTAAATTCACTGTTGAGGATGATCCCGCATCTTACCTGCAGATAAAGCTCCGCCTTTTACGCGATGACGGTGCTGTTGTATGGATCAACGGCAAACAAATCATTCGCAGCAACCTCAGGGAGAACTTTGATTCGAGCCCGCTGGCCGACAATTATGCCATTCCCAAGCGTGCCTCCATCAGATATCTCACATATGATATCGATCCCTCCTGGCTCCGTCAAGGCGAAAACACCATTGCTGTTGAGGTACACCAGACATCAAGGAGCAGCTCGGATATCATAATGGACGTCGAGCTTCTGGCCGTGCTCAACCGGACAGCATCGCTAAACCGTTTAAGCGGACAAAACAGCCCTACAATCAAATTGTCAATTGATTCTGATATGGCAGTAGAGGCAATGTATGAGCCAGACGGCCTTAACATGCTTCCCGATACCATATTCACCGATATGACCCTGCTCAAGTCCAAGTCACCTTATTATACTGCGGCCGATGTCACTGTCCTTAAAGGTGCACACCTTACAATTGAGCCGGGAGTAGAGATAATGTTTGCACCCAAATCCTGCATGATTGTACACGGAGGCCTTGATGCTCAGGGCACCCGTTCGGACAGCATACGTTTTGTGCTCAATCCGCATTATGCCGGACAGTCCTGGGGAGCTATATGCTTCATAAACAGCGATTCCAAGTCAACGCTCAGTTATGCAACCATGCGCGATGCCAGCCAGGGACCCCGCCTGTACAACTGCGTGGCAGCCATATCGGCTTACAACTGTGAGCAACTGGTGCTTGACCATCTGAACATCACAGATGTTATGAGCAATCCCATTGCAGCCCGCTACAGTGACGTGACGCTTACAAACAGCATAATTCACAGCCGTGTTACGGGTGACCTGATAAACATCAAGTACGGCAAGGGACGCGTGGAGCATTGCACATTCATAGGCAATGACCAGGTTGACACTGATGCTATTGACTTTGACGGCATAAACGGCGGAATCATCAGGGATGTTGTAGCCCACCACTTCCTTGGTGACAACAGCGATGCCGTAGATATAGGCGAGCAGGCTGTTGGCGTAATAATTGACAGCCTGTTGGCATACACCATAACTGACAAGGGCATAAGCGTAGGACAGCGCTCAACCGTCAAGGTGAGCAATTCGACATTCATTCAGACCAACATGGGCATTGCCGTAAAGGACTCGTGCCATGCCGATGCAGATAAGTGCACATTCTTTGCCGTGGCAACTCCGGTAGCCTGCTATGAGAAAGTTGATGGTCGACTGGGTGGAAATGCCGTGGTAACAGAATGCATACTTTCCAACAGCTATGACCAGACATACCAGTGTGATGCCAAGTCCAGCATCAGGTTCAGCGCATCACTCTCAGACGGTGATACGCTCTCCGCAGGCAACCTGTACGGCGATCCGCAGTTTATATCGGCCACAAACTACGTATTGACACCTGCCAGCCTGAACATAGGCTCCACCTACCTGCCTGAGACGCCGCAGAGAGAACCCGTAATAAGTGAGATTTGCTATCACCCAATACTTGATTCCGAATCGGAGTACATAAGGATTTACAATCCTGCTGATACTCCTCTCGACATTAGCGGATACCTACTGAGCCAGGCCTTTGACTTTGTATTCCCGGAAGGCAGCCTCATTCCGTCACATGGCAACGTCTATGTTGCGGCTAAAGCATCCAAGCTCAAGACGGTAATCAAGGATGAGCAGGTATGGCAGTGGACTGACGGAAAACTATCCAACGACGGCGAATCCGTGCGTCTTAGCAATGCAGCGGGCATAGTGGTTGACCAGGTAAGCTATATGAGCGTGGCTCCGTGGCCTGTATCAGAGCAATCAGGCACAATAGTACTGCTGCTGCGTGACCTGAATTCCGATAACCACATGGCTGCCAACTGGGCCCTTAAACAATATCCCACTGACAACGTAGAGCTGATACCTGCCACACCGGGTACCGATATGATTTATGACATCAACGGCCGTGCAATAGAAGGCCAGCCCCGTGGAATAGTGATAATCAACGGCAAGCTATACTACTACCGATGACCAATCCCAAAATGCTACCAAAGGGGACGATACCAAAGGGGACGGTTCTGTTTGGTAGCATTTTCGGGATATGAAACTGATTCTTTCTTTGATATATTTCCTAAAATGGAAATTTTCAAAAAATGCTACCAAACAGAACCGTCCCCTTTGGTATCGTCCCCTTTGGTGGTGTTTTCTGTTACTCTACGTTTACCGGGAACTCATAAGTCTTAATGACACTGGTCTGATCATTAACCACCCCCGTCTTGCAGACATTAACAACAGCCTTGACAGCCAAAGTGTCACTCATGTGAGCCTGGGCGATTGAGTCGCAGAGATGGAGAAGATAATTCTGATTATCCGTATTATCCGCAAAAGCCTGGCTAAGTACTCCCATGAACCTGCTTTCAAAAGCCGATGAAGTATTGAAATAGATGCCGCCCGATGCATAGTGATAACCCACAATCCTGCGCAGGTTGCGGTCGGTTGCCTTGTAAACCTTCTCGTTAAGTGTATTCTTCTTGTTTGCCAGTTCCTCAAATGCCTGCTCTGAATTCGAAGTAAATGAATATGTTACATAAGGAGACGTCATAGCCTTACCCAACTCATAAGACTTGATTACCTCTGCCTGCTGCTCCTTACCGGGAGTAGGATCATAAGTGTTACGGATAAGGTCAAATGCCAGATATATGCTCTTCAGATTGGTATAGCGCTTGATGACAGCATCGCAGGCATCCTTCATATCCTGGTCTGCAGGGTTGGAAAGAGTGTTATATACATTACCGTCAGCTCCTATGGCTTTATTCAATGCTGCCAGGATCTCACTGCTTTCGGTAGCATCGTAATAGTTCTTTACAAGCTTGTTGGTCTGACTGATAGAATAAGAGTAAGTCTTGATATAATTCACATTCTCCTCCTTATCGCAAGAATTCAGCGCGAGGATTGAAACTGCACAGCACATTACGGCTGCAAAAACAAACGGATTCTTTCTCATTGTTTCTGATTTTTTATTAAACGCCGCAAAGGTACAAAAATCAGAAAGAATTACAATGCAAGAGCCTTAAGTACCTGCAAATTGTACCAAAGGGGAATGATGCCAAAGGGGACGGTTCTGTTTGGTAGCATTTTTTAAAATCCCGAAAATGCTACCAAACAGAACCGTCCCCTTTGGCATCATTCCCCTATCGTAGCAGCAATGAAGGCTTTGAAAATGGGATGCGGAGTCTCAGGCGTACTCTTGTACTCCGGATGGAACTGCACGCCGATAAAGAACGGATGCTCCGATTGCGGAAGCTCCACAATCTCGGTCAGACCGGTCTGGGGATTGTGACCGGAAGTTACCAGGCCGGCTTTACGGAAGTCTTCAGCGTACTTTGCATTGAACTCGTAGCGGTGGCGGTGACGTTCCGATATCTGTCTGCTTCCGTATATCCTGTACGCAAGAGTATCCTTTGTGATTTCGCAGTCGTATGCCCCCAGACGCATGGTACCGCCCTTCATGGTAGTTTTCTTCTGATCCTCCATCATGTCTATTACCGGGTGCGTGGTATCGGGATTGACCTCAGTTGATTCAGCATCCTTAAAGCCAAGAACATTGCGGGCAAACTCCACCACGCACATCTGCATTCCCAGGCAGATGCCAAAGAACGGAATCCTGTTCTCACGGGCATACTTAATAGCCTCCACCTTACCCTGCAGGCCGCGCGAGCCGAATCCCGGAGCGACCAGGATACCCCTCATGCCCTTGAGCTTATCGGCCACATTGGCAGCCGTAATCTCCTCACTGTTGACTGAATGGATATGAACCTTGCAGGAATTGGCAGCACCAGCGTGAACCAGCGCCTCCAGTATTGACTTGTAAGCATCCTGCAGCGAAACGTACTTGCCCACCAGTGCAATATCGACTTCAGCCTTGGGATGCTTCAGACGGTCCAGGAACTCTTCCAGCAGCTTCAAATCCGGCTGGTTGAAGTTCTCAATGCCAAGCTTGCGCACCACAAGCTCATCCAGATGCTCCGCATGCATGTTCAGAGGCACCTGATAGATGCTCCATGCATCAATGCTCTGTATCACATGCCCGGGCTTGACATTGCAGAACAAAGCCACCTTACGGCGAAGCTCCTCATTCAAAGGATGCTCCGTACGGCAGATAATGACATCGGGCTGCACACCAGCCTGCTGCAGCATCTGTACCGAATGCTGCGTAGGCTTTGTCTTAAGCTCCTTGGCCGCACTCAGATAAGGCACCAGCGTAAGGTGTATAGACATGCAGGAGCCCTCGGGCAGCTCCCACTGCAGCTGTCGCACAGCCTCAATGAACGGCAGCGACTCCATATCACCCACCGTTCCGCCTATCTCGGTAAGCACCACATCAAACTCTCCTGTCTGCCCCAGCAGCAGCATGCGGCGCTTAATCTCATCGGTAATGTGAGGGACTATCTGGACCGTTTTGCCCAGATAGGCACCCTCACGCTCCTTGGTGATCACGGTATTGTAAATCTTTCCTGTAGTGACGTTGTTGGCTTTCGATGTATGCACACCCAGAAAACGCTCATAGTGTCCCAGGTCCAGGTCAGTCTCCGCGCCGTCATCGGTCACATAGCACTCGCCGTGCTCGTATGGATTCAGAGTACCCGGGTCAATGTTTATGTAAGGGTCAAACTTCTGGATTGTAACCTTAAGCCCCCTGGCCTGCAGCAGTTTGGCAAGCGACGCGGCAATTATACCCTTTCCCAGCGATGAAACAACTCCACCCGTAATGAAAATGTACTTTGTCTCCATAACAGTTTCTGATGCGTTTTACAACAAAAAGGCCGGTCTTAAAAAAACCAGCCTTATTTAATCAATCAATAACTTTAAATATCACATTGTCCGGCTGGAAGAACAACAGCAATTATTCAGAACCTGGTTATCATTCAGATTCAGATTCTGATTTACATTCTGCTTGTCATTCATCTGATTTGACAGGCAGTTATATGTAACCTTGCTCTCCATTGCCCATACAATTATGTCGCAAAGATAAATCTTTAAATTCATTCTGCAATACAAAATGCCAATAAAATCTCATATTGACATTGAAAATATGAAATCATTTTCAGATTGTCACAAAAACAAACATAGCAGAAGCAATCAGTCTCTGCAGTACAATGCTTAAACATAACAGTTTAAATCACTTCTTACAGCTAAAGACATCAAATGATACGGAAAGATTTAATTCAGCATTTCTCCATTCAAAATACATAGTTTTCATAAGCATTGACTATTTTTGCATTACCCAGATTAGGAAAGATATTTATAACCCTTAATTTAATGTTATGAGAAGAATCGGCAAAACCGTAATCACAGTCCTTTTGATGGCGGTATCCTTACACGCTTATGCACAGTTCAATACAGAGTACAGGACTCCCGACGGACAGTTATATCTGCTTGATACGGACAGGAATATTGCCGTATTCACAGGAGTTGAGAATGCCGGCACATCGGTAGTCATACCTTCCGGTATCCAGAAAGACGGTATCGCCTATACGGTGGTTGCAACAGAAATCATGACAGGCAGCATAACCGAATCATACCATAACGTCATCAGCCTCAGCCTGCCGGGCACCATACAGAGTATGGAATCCGGAAGCGCCAGTATGTTCCCCAACCTTAAGGAACTGCATATAGAAGCGGTCGTACCGCCTGTCATCGGCTATGGAAGGAATTATGAACACGTACTTTATGTTTCCGATGATACCGTACCGTTCTGCAAGCTGTACGTGCCGTCCATAAGCCTGGATCTGTATAAAGCCGATTCATGTTGGCAGACATTTGCTGAGACGGTTCCCGTGAACTCCGTTCCTGCCCAATTGTATATTGCTGATTCAATTGATATTAACAGCAACGCTAAAATATATGTTGACAAGACAGTAATAGGCGCACACATAAAGAATGACCTGTACGGACATCTTAGCCTGACCGGAGGCGGATTCCACACCGTCAGTCTCAGCATGTTCTATAACCGTGCCTATGATTACTATTATGCCAACAGTGAAGACAAACGCACATTTGATGCCTCTCTCCTGGTAGAAACCCAGGCAAGCGCCGATAATGCCGTTATTGATATGAGCCTTATACAGGATCGCTGGGCATTCATCTCATTACCTTATGATATAAAAGTATCAGATATAGAGTACCCTGACAGCGCAGCCATAGTCATACGCCGCTATGACGGCAGTGCACGTGCCAAATCAGATTACTCAGGCACATGGAAAGACCTTACCCCAGACAGCACTCTGCATGCCGGATCAGGTTATATAATCCAGATACACAACTGCTCGCAGGACCCGTACGTTGACTATTACAACCCCATTGACGTAAAGTTCCCGGTAACCGGTGCACAGGCTGCAAGCGGCCTCTTTGCAAACGGAAATGTAACCGTAGCGTTGCATGATTATCCGTCAGAGTTCAAGCAGAACAGAGCCTGGAACCTGGTAGGCAACCCCTACCCATGCTGCTTTGACATAAAGAACACAGACTATTCAGGCACATACTACGTATGGGATCCCGAGACAGAAAGTTTCAAGGAACTGTCCACCCATTATGATGATTACATACTGCTGCCTGGCGAGTCATTCTTTATCCAGGCACCCCAAGACAAGCAGTCAATAACATTCTTTGCCGCCGGACGCAAGCACTGCAAGGTTGGCCCAGACTCACCAGCAGTCCAGGTCAGGAAATCCGCCAGGAGAACAGGCAAGCCTCAGTCAGTCATTGTACGCACAGGAATCGATACAGACTGGAATCCCGCCAATCCGGGTGATCCGGGGTGCAACCTGTGGAATCCCGAACTTGGAAAAGTAATGATTGATTATTATCAGAGCGGCTATCTCGGTGACGCCATAGACAACGCCATCGGTCTTACTGTAGGTAAAACTTTCATGGATGAAACCGTCACAGAGATCCGCGGCCGCGTAAAGGAGATTGTCATAGCGGGACCGTTCATAGCCGATGATATAAGAGCCTTTTACAATTATCCCAATTGCAAGGTTCTGGATCTGAGCCGCACCACAGGTCTTTCAAAAATACCGTCCGGGGCTTTTGAGGAGATAGCCTTAGGCACCATCATCCTGCCTGCGTCTGTTGACACCATTGACTACAACGCATTCAGGGCATACACAGGACTGGAAGCCATACACCTGTACAGTCCAATGCCTCCTTATGTTGATGAACAAGCCTTTGACAGCATCCCCAAGGGATGTACCGTATATGTATCGGCCATCACCTACCCGCTCTATCTGGTCAATAATTTCTGGAGCCAGCTGAACATAAAGCCGTTTACTGACCAGACAGGAAGCCTCAAGGTAAGCCTGCCGCAAGACTGGACAGACGGCCGGTACCAGGGCTTGCGCGTACAGGTAACAAGCAATGAGTACGGCCACACCACCGGTTTCCTCATTACAGACAAGCAGACCTATCTGTTCAGCAACCTTATCAAAGACGGTTCATACAAGGTTGAACTAAAGAGAAATGACGGCATCACGCTTAGCCGCATCAATGAGGTTGTAGTTGCAGGCAAGGATATTGAAGTCAGCCTGCCCGATGTAATCAGGATGCATTCCGTGGCCGCCAGGATATACACTCCGCAGGGATCAGACATTACAAGTGCATGTCACGTAACCTGGTCCGCTTACGGCACCGTATTGGCAGACAGCTATTACCTGCAGGATATAACAGAGGGCACTGAGCTTGATTACACAGTCATTCTGCCCCAGAAATACGCCCTTGAGTACATGTTGCCCGATACCCTGTTCCACGTCACCATAGGCACAGCCGATACAATGCTGGTACACAGGCTCACAGACATACCCAGGATAACACTGAGCGGTGTTGTGACCGATGCGGCAACGGGACAGCCCGTAAATGGTGCCCGTATCGTAACCGAATGCACAATGACCGGCCGTTACTCCAAGTCCTTCACCGCACAGAGTGCAGCAGACGGTACTTTCAGCATGTCAGTCCTTTCAACCGCCGCAACGGTACGGGTAATGGCTGACGGCTATTTTGACAGGACCGTAACGCTTGAATCAACTGAGACAGGTCAGCTGTCACTTGCTGTCAGCCGGTTGGCAGGACAGAAAGTAAGGGTTGAGACCACATACACTACAGCCGGCAATGACGAGTACCCGGTTGTCATCACCCGCGGTTACAGCGATATGAGTGATCTCAAGTATTCATTCTACAGTGAAGAACAGGAGAAAGAACTGACAGGATACATAATACAGTATCCTGACATATGGTTTGTAACAGATACCATTTCTTCTACAGACTGGATAGACGCAGTCATCAGCAGCCGCAAGGGTATCTTTGACCCGGTAGAGACCTCATTCCGGATTCAGGGCAGCGGTACCGACACCCTGTTTGTTGACATCCTTGAGCGAGGCAGCCTTATTGCGGGTTATGAAAAATCAGACAACAAGTATTTCAATGTCCAGCTGTTCAACCAAGACGGAGTGAAGATAGGCGGAGGCCAGACCACCGGTAAGGAGATGGCTTTCTACAATCTTGAAGAGGGACAATATACCGTCATAGCATCATCGGGCAAGAACGGCAATATAAGCGTTGCCCGTCTGGAACAGTTTGAATCATTGGGACTTGAAATAGATGTTGACTATGTATTGATACCGGTATATATAACATCGGGACAGATAGAAACCGTTCAGTTCCAGACACTGCCCGAACTCAACCTGACCGGCCGTAAATACCTGGTGAGCAACTCATTTGAGTCAGACAAGATTAAGGTTTACAACGGTGACTACACCTCACTTACCTGCCGCTTTGACCTGCGTCCTGACCTGGCCGGAAAACTAAATGACACATATGCCGTAATTGATTTGCCGCGGGGCTGCTCGTATGTAAACGGCAGTGCACTTCTTAACGGTGTACAGAATGATGCCGATGTAGTTGCACAAGGTCAGGCTTACAGCATCCGTATTCCCATCGATGACCGTAACCTTACAAATGAGATAAGGCTCTCAGTCATACCTACCCTTTCAGGTACAGCGGAATTCTCGGCTTCAATCAGTTTCTATGAAGACGATACAAAGCGTTCGGTACTCATAGGTGATGCCAGTGTACAAGTGGTAGGCATTACCGTCAATGCCCAGAGCATGACAATCAGGGATACCATATCCATAAGCGGAACAGCACCCGCAAATGCATCAGTACTTGTATATGACGGTGATGCCCTTATTGCCAGTACAACAGCAACGCTTGCCAACAGCTGGTTTGTAAGGGCCGGACTGAATGATCCCAAAGTCATGTCATACCACCGCATTCATGCCAAAATCCAGTCTGAGAACGGTTGGGTTGATACCGATACCACCAAGTGCCTGTATAATCCTTACGGAGTTTACAATGCAGGCATTCTGATGGAGATATACAGCCCTAACGTAAAGATTGATGTATGTGAGGTATATGACGCACGCCAAAGGGGTGACAAGAGAATACCAAGAACTGTTACAGGTTACAGCCCCACAATAAACTACATCAATTATCCCATGCTGGCAGCTCATTCAGATAATGTAGCCAGAAGAGCAGCAGGCCTGGTACAGGGTTATAATTATGATCAGTTTGTTACTGAATTTGCAGGTGCAGGAGTCTACTTTGATTTTGAAAGGGGCGAAGCTGAACCATATTACAACCTTGGAGCAAACGCCACATATGTGTATAAGTTCCAGGCTTATTTCCCGGGATGTGACAGCACTGAAGTTCAGGACGTTCAATTCACTCTCCTGCTAGAGGACAGCACCAAGACCATACTGCCTGCATATTATGTAGAACCTGGTCACTGGGAAGGAGCCAGAGCATTTAACTCTGATGGTGCACTGCCTGTAAACATTACGCAGATATATTATACGCCCAACAAACCTCTTCCATATGATTCTGTTGGAGTAAGGCAGACTATAAGTGAGTATCAGGCATTTGAAGCAGATCACTTACGTAATAGAGAACGTCTGAAGGAACTCAAACAGACTGCTTATGACATTGAATCCAGACAGGACATCACTCCGCAGGATCAGGCCCGTCTGCAGGAATGTCTGGATGAGGCTTTAAGCCTGGTGCAGACATCGGCATTAGGTTATGAGTTCAATCAGGAGCAACTGGAATACATAAACTCATTGAGAGGCCTTGAATATGAAGAAATCGTCAGGGCATTCAAGAATATACCCGGAGTTGAGATATCTGATGAACTGATAGAGTTTGTGCTTGGTAATGAGAACTCCATACCATTGTTCGGTACGATTGAGCCCAGAGAACTGGCCACAGGCTACTATTCGCCGCGTGTCACATATAATTTCAACTATGCAGACAATTTTGCAGACCTTCTCAACCCTGATAACGGCTGGAAGATAGAATTCAGTCAAGACTATACGGTCATGACACTGTCTGACTCAAACGGCAACTACATGAAGTTTGAGGACATGAACTATCCCAAATCCACCGGCTCGTTAGCTACTCCAAGAGGTGACGGATACAAGTTGAAAGAATACAGCCCTTCACATGAAGAGGTTATGTCAGGAATGGATATAGCCGGCAACATTAACACAGGTACAGGTTTAGGCGCATCAATTCTTGAAAGCGGAAGCCATCTCTTGCTGAACGGTGAAATGGGTTCTGTATATCAATCAATCGGTCTTGCAGGGGTAAAAGAAGCAGCCAGTGGATTAGGCAATTTGACAGGAGGCCTTGGTATGGTCTTGGATGGAAAGGCAGCCTGGGATGCTCTTAGCCGTGATAACTGGGGTGACTGGCTTGCTATGGGACGTCAGAATCAGGATGTAATGGGTATTGATTTCCTCATGCAGACTGAGCAGATCGGTGCAGGTCTGGCTAACTGGAACGCAGCTGTTGCTGTAGGTCATATAGCGCTTGCCACAATAGGAGCAATATCCATGGTGGCATTCGCCGCTTGTCCGCCGGTTGGATTGATTGTGGGAGTTCTGAGTGCTATTGGAGGCTATCTGCTTGACAAACAGGACCAGAAATTCCAGGCAGAGAGTGCCAATCTGCTTGCAAGATGGCAGAGCGTGATTGACAAGAAGAGAGCCAACAACTCCAAGCCTAACCGCGACCCGTCGGGATTTGTATGTGAAGCTGTTGAAAGTAACCGTTTGCCTGGAGTAACCGCCACCGTATATCACAAGTATATGGCTCAGGATGTTTATGGTGAATGGCATGAGATTGTTGAGCCTTGGGATGCAGAACTCTATGAGCAGGTAAATCCGCAGCAGACCGATGATGACGGATTCTACGGTTGGGATGTTCCCGAGGGCCTGTGGCAGGTAAGGTTTGAGAAAGAAGGATATGTCTCAGACACCACAGACTGGCTCATTGTTCCGCCTCCACAGCTTGACGTCAACATATCACTTACCAGTTACGCCACACCTTATGTCAAAGCAGTCAAGACTTATGAGCAAGGCATTAACATCACATTCAGCAAGTATATGCGTACAGCTACTCTCAATCCCGATAACATAATGGTAATAAGCAACGGAACCGCTATACCGGGCACAGTAGAACTGCTTGACAATGAATGGGGATTCAACACTGATGAGGAGTTTGCCTCAAGGATACGCTTTGTTCCTGCAGACATCTCATTCACCGCAGGTTCAGAGATAACACTCATACTGTCAGACCATCTGGAGAGTTATGCCGGTGTAGCGTTGGAGAACGGCTTTGTTCAGGACTTTACTGTGACACGTGAGGTTGAGTACCTGTCCGTACCGGAATACATTGAGTTGAGAGTTGGCCAGACCGAGACAGTAACCATTCAGGCAGAGCCGGCCATTGCATCATACGGTCATAAAGCCGTTATAAGCAATTCCGCTAAGCAGATTGTTTCAATCAGTGCCGATACACTGTCGTTTGACACCCTTGGAACAGCCTCGCTCAGTATCAGGGGAACCAGCCTTGGAGAGACCACCATAAGCGTAATGCTTCCTGACTTTGAAATCATGAACATTATTACTGTTAACGTGCTGCCTGACAGCCTCTTCCCCGCCCCGCCGTACGCATCAGTAGAGAGCGGTCAGGCAGTGGATCCAGGTACAGCCGTAAGCCTGCTTTCAGACAGCACCGATTATATTATATGGTACACCCTTGACGGCAGCAATCCGCTCCTCAAGGACAATCCTAACACCTTATATTATGATGATCCCATTGTGATTGATACTACCACAACCATCATTGCGGTAGTACAGGTAGGCAGCCGATACAGTTATCCCGCCACATTCACATATACTGTAGAGGATGGTTCATCAGTAAGCTCAAGCAAGGCCGATCCGGCAGTTCACAACCTGTATGACCTGATGGGCCGCAAGATCTATGAGGCACCGGATCAGAAACCATACATCAATGGTAACCGGATTGAGATCAGAACAGATAAAGCTCATAAATAAACAGCTTACTGTTTAAACAAAAAAATCAGCGGCAAACTCTATTTGCCGCTGATTTTTTATTTCTGTCAGCCTGTTTTATTTCTTACCCGGAGTAAGGCGGTACATAGCCACGTCATGTCCCGGAACCGTAACCTTGAGAGCCTTCTTGGTGGTGCCCACCTTAGCCTTCTTGGCATTCTCTTCCCACAGGTTCTCTATATTATAGGTAATGGCATCGAATGATGTGGAAAGATGGCTCACCTCATCATCGGTCAGGTTGAAGTCCTGCCAGTTTATGTTGCACTCCACAGGCTCGGTAGAACGGTTCAGCAGGCAGAACGCCCAGTCACCGCCCTCCAGCGGCTTGAACCAGTACTCAATATCGTTTTCAGTCTTGTAGCGCAGTCCCTGAACGCCCAGCTTGTCCTGGTCAATGGCTATCACCTTCTTGTTCAGTATTATGGCGCGGGTCTCATCGGTCATCTTTGACAGGTCATTGCCCAGAATCAGCGGAGCGGCCATCATGCACCACATGCTGAAGTGTGCGCGGTCCTCATTCACGCTCATGCCGTTGCCCACCTCAAGCATATCAGGATCGTTCCAGTGTCCCGGACCTGCATATTTACGCAGCGGAGCATTCTGGTCAATGATGCTCAGCACCGTCTGTCCCCAGCCGCGCTGACGCGGGTTACCTGCAAAACGGGCGGTTATGTCACCTGTGGTACGCCATGAATGACCCACGTTCTCAGCCCATTCCCAGGGCTTGTTTGTACCCCACTCGCACATGCTGAAGAATATTGGGCGGCCTGCAGCACGCAAAGCGTCACGCATCAGGGCGTATGCGCCGCGCGGGTTTATGTTCTCGGTAGAGCACCAGTCATATTTAAGGTAATCTATACCCCAGCGTGCATACTGGATGGCATCCTGATACTCATGGCCAAAGCTTCCGGTACGGCCCGCGCAGGTCTTGCGGCCCGCATCAGAGTATATTCCCAGCTTCATGCCCTTGGAGTGAACGTAATCGGCCAAAGCCTCTATGCCCGACGGGAATGTCTTGGGATCAGGCTGCACAAAGCCGTCGGCATCACGTTCACCGTGCCAGCAGTCATCCATGTTAAGGTAAATGTAACCTGCCTCCACCAGACCTTCGGCCACCATGGCGTCGGCCTGCTCCCGTATAAGTTTCTCGCTTATGTTCTGTCCGAACTTGTTCCAGCTGTTCCATCCCATCTGGGGCGTATCAGCCAGACCTTCCCACTTCTGTGCCATGCTGCAAACCGGAACCAGGGCAACGGTTGCCACCAGCAATAATCCTGTAAGTTTTCTCATAATAATTATGTTGTTTAAGGTTATGTTTCTGCTGTCACAAAAGTAGCGGAAAACATTACCATACGCTAATATTTTTACTGAAAATTAAGTTCATTCCGATTTATGCGCTATCTTTGACCCTGTTTTTAAACCTTAAACAGCTTAATTATGACTAATTTAAGAAGAACTATCAGCACAACATGCCTGTTGGCAGTCATTGCATTGTCAGCAGCACTTTCATTCTCATCATGCAGCAAAGATGAAGACGGCAACATTCAGATTGAAGACACTTCCATCCTGGGAACATGGAGAATGATTGGTGAAATGTATCATCCCATGATTGCCACATTCAAGTCAAACGGTGAGTATGAATGGGAATGGGGCGGCATAACAGGCCTTAAGGACATCGGCACATACACCATGAAGAATGGTGTGATTACAATGACAATCAAGGAGCGTTTCCATCGTGATTACAGATGGACAGCCGGAGAGTTGGAATATGATGAATGGCAAAAGGATACTGAAAGTCATCCTGAAGATCCCACAACAAGAGTCTGCACCATCTATACGGTCCAGGAGAGCTATCTGGTATGGAATTTTGGCGGTGACTATTTCTACTTGCCGGACTCCGAGTACGGATACTCCGATGCTACAACCGTTGTGTTCATGCTCAATGACAAGTTCCAGGAGCCCAATATTGACTTCCCCTTGAATCAGGCTGAAGGCGAATGGATTGCCAGGAATTCAGAAGGTGCAGTAATGAACCGTATCGTTGTCAAAGGCACCAACATCACATCCTATACTGCAGGCGGAATCAATATCCGTCAGGAGAATGGTGAATACTTGTACGTTCTGACATCATACAAAACCACAGGTACGATATCACTTGACAGAGGTTTCTTTAAAGTCAAAGCAAAAACCAGTCAGAAATCTTATGAATACTTGGGATATGACAGAGTAACCGGAGCAGAAAATTATGAATATTCAGTTGTTGATCCAAATACACTTGAAGCAGAAGAATGGATTACCACTGAGGATATTGACTATGTATTTAACAATCTGGTCTATATTGCCGACAACTATATGTATATCCAAGAGGAAGGGCAAATGACCGCTACTGTTTTCAAGAAAAAATAAACAGTCTCATCCTATTAAAATTCAACCCCGCCTGCAGATGCAGACGGGGTTGTTTTGTATATGCAAACGGGGGACCTTCCCCACTTCACATCACTTGCTCACCACAATCCTGATGCGGGCCTTCTCCTTACCCGGAATGACCTGCATCTCCAGCGTGCCGGTAATCTTTGTGCCCTCGCCCAGCAGAGTGAGCTTGGCGGTAACCGTAGGCTTTGGATTGGCCTCATTAGAGATTACATCGGCCTCGGAAAGCTGACCTGACCACAGTACAGGACCGTATGAGTGGCTCAGGGTCCAGGTTCCTGCGTCGATATCATCGAACCAGTATTCGTTGACGTTCTCCTTGAGCATGATATACCTTGTACCGGCTCCCTGGGCATATCCGGCATTGCCGCCACCGCCACGCTTGGCAATCTGCAGCTCAGCACCCAGGCCTATTGTCTCGCGCGGGTTCTCCCTATATACAGGCAGACCGCTTGTGAATGCCTCAACATCAAAGTAATATTCCGGCTTGGTGTTCATGCTGTGCATGTAAAGGTCATTCTTGCCATAAACAATGTAGCTGTTGTAGAGCTTGTTCTTCTCAATACCGTAACGTACTATGTAGCCGTCGGCACCTGCCACTGGCTCCCATATCACGTTGGCCTCACGGCGGTCCTCAGGATTGCGTACTGCCATGAACTTGCTCACCTTCTGGGTCTTCATCTTTGATGTGGTTCCAAACACGCGCAGGTCCTTGATGGAGAACTTGGCGTTGTCATAGGTAGCCACGTTCACCACCTTCACGTAACGGCCGTTCACCGGCTTTGCCAGTTCATTGTAGTCATGCTTCAGCTCCATCTTGTTCTGGGGCTTGCTTATCACCTTTGTCCAGTTAGAGTTGTCGTTCGATACAAACACCTCATAGCACTGGTACAGCTGTTCGGCTTGAGCCTGCTGCTGCGGTCTGGCACCGCCCATCATACCGCCGAATCCGCCCATGCCGCCACCGCCGGCACGAGCCGCACCAATGTGGTCCCAGTTCAGCTGAATGGCGTTGATAGATGCCTGTGCACCCAGGTCAACCGTAAAGAACTCACCTGCATCGCCTGTAGCAGCCACCCAGCAGGTCTTGAAGTCCTCGTCAAGAGCCTGACTTGGAGCATAGTTCTCAAATGTGGATGAAACAATGGCCTTCTTGTTTACAGACAGCAGCTTCCAGTTCACGTAGTTATCCACGCCGCCAACCTTGCGCTCATCGGGGTAGTACTGCGGATAGTCACCCAGAGCGGTATTTGAGTACATCACACCCTGTGCATCCACAGCCGTAGGATATATGGCCAGTTCTGATCCGCGTCCGCCCTCACCGTACTGTGCGGGAATCATGCAGATGGTCCAAAGGTTACCCTTCTTGTCATGGAACGTGCTGCCGTGTCCGGCACCCACCTGGAAACCGCTGGTCTTGAACGTAAGCGGGTTGTGCTCACTGTAGGTGAACGGGCCCATCGGACTGTCAGACACATACACACCGTGTGAATATGAAATGAACTCAAGACCTATTGCAGCATACTGCAGATAGTACTTGCCGTTATGCTTTATCATATACGGACCCTCAATCCAGGGCAGTTCCTCGGGGCCGTAGTCACGGCGTCCGTTGAATATGGAATAGATCACATCCTCAGGCTTGCGGACCTCGAATCCGTGATTCTTAATGTCGCTCCAGAACAGCGGCTTGGGCTCACCCTTCTCCTTGAATGTGGTCTTGTCCAGCTCCACAACCTGGAACGGCATTATCTGTGACCAGCCAAAATACATGTACAGGCGACCGTCATCATCCACAAACATGTTGGCATCGCCGTAGCGGTCACTTGACAGCTCGCCTATCTTCTCCCACTCGCCCTTGCGCGGGTCGATGGCGCGATACACGTTACGGTTGTTCATGGAGCAGCCTATCAGCTTGCCGTCCATCTCCACTACCGATACCACACCGGCGGGATAGCCCGGGGCATCCACGTAAGTCCAGTTGCGGAAATCGGGAGAATACCAGTATCCGCGTCTGTGTGACACAAACAGGAAATAGTCGTTGTCATAGATTATGACCACAGGCTCGCCGCCACGCACGGCCCTCTCGTTTCCTACCACCACATCCAGCGGATTACAGAAAGTATGCCGAGTCTGGGCCTGCACAGCAAGTCCTGCAAACGGCACAGCAACACATAAAAGTGATTTCAGCAAAAAATGTCTCATATGCTAGGTTATTAAGGTTAGTAAAACACTGCTTTCGCAAAAATAATCAGATTCTGCTTATCTTTGCAATCGTGATGGAAAAAATTGGGGAATTGTTCAAAAGGCACAGGGAGCAGATAATGCAGTTCATAAGGTTCTGCATTGTCGGAACCATAGCGGCAGGCATCCACTACGGCATCTACTACCTGCTCTTGCGCATCGGAGCCGGACATAACCCCGCATACGCAACAGGCTACATCATCTCATTCATCTGCAACTTCATAGCCACCAGCTATTTCACCTTCCATTCCAGTCCGTCATGGGCACGGTTCATAGGGTTCGCAGGCAGCCACGCCGTAAACTTCATACTGCACATGGTGCTCCTCAACGTGTTCCTCTGGATGGGAATGCATGAACTCATCGCCCCCATAGCCGTCATGCTGGTAGCCATGCTGGTCCAATACACCATCCTGAACTTTGTCTTTAAAAAGAAATAGCCCTGCTATACTCTTTTTTTTATATCTTTGCTATCCGTTAGTTATGGTGGCACTGAGTTTTGACACAGAGGAATTCGATGTACCCCGTGAGCATGGTGTGGAATGGGATACGCTCAAGGGCGGCATGGAAGTCTCGGTTTACGGCACAAACCGCATACTGGACTGCCTCAGGGAGTGTGGCGTAAAGGCCACCTTCTTCTGCACCACCAACTTTGCGCAGAATGCTCCCCAGGTCATACAGCGCATCATTGATGAGGGCCATGAGATTGCGGCCCACGGATGCGACCACTGGAACCCGCAGCCCACAGACCTGGCAGACAGCAAGCGCATCCTTGAACAGCAGACCGGCATAACCGTCCGCGGCTATCGCCAGCCCCGCATGTTCCCGCTTGACCTGGCCGAGCTCAAGAGGAACGGTTATATCTACAACGCATCACTCAACCCCTGCTTCATACCGGGCCGTTACATGCATCTCTCCACCCCCAGAACCTGTTTCACGGAAGACGGCATAGTGCAGATTCCCGCATCGGTATCACCCCTTTTCAGGCTCCCCATGTTCTGGCTGGCGCTCCATAACTTCCCGCTCTGGTACTACAAGCGTCTTGTCAGGCGCATACTCCGCCATGACGGTTATTTCAACACCTATTTCCATCCGTGGGAGTTCTATCGGCTCAATGAACACCCTGAATTCAGGTTACCGTACATCATACGCCATAACTCCGGAGATAAGATGTATGACAGGCTACGTCAAGTCATAACCTCTCTTAAGGACAACGGTGCCCATTTCTGCACATACACCCGGCTGGCCCAAGCATATCAGAACGGAGAACTTAAAACCAAACCAAACGTCAAGTCATGAAGAAAGTCACTATCCTGGTTCCGTGCCACAATGAAGAGGAGTCCCTGCCGCTTCTCTATGAAACCGTCACCGGTCTTATGGACAATGAGCCCAAGTGGAAAGAATATGAATGGGAACTGCTTCTGGTTGATGACGGCAGCACTGACAAGACCGTGCAGGTAATGAAGTCACTGTATGAGAAAGACAAGAGAATCAGTTACATAGAACTCTCCCGCAACTTCGGCAAGGAGAATGCCATGTTTGCCGGGCTCACCTATGCCCAGGGTGACTGTGTCGTCATAATGGATGCCGACCTGCAGCACCCGCCGCATGTAATCACCCAGATGCTCGCCAAATGGGAGGAAGGCTATGAGGATGTCTATGGCAAGCGCATAACACGCGGCAAGGAAAGCTGGATGAGAAAGCACATGTCACTGCTCTATTACAGGCTGTTACAGAAATTCGTCCGATATGAGATGCTCCCCAATGTGGGTGATTTCAGGCTGCTGGACAGAAAATGCGTTGACTCGCTCAAGGAGATGAAAGAGACCGAACGCTACACCAAAGGCCTCTACTGTTTCATCGGATTCAGGAAGACAGGCGTAGAGTTCGAGACACAGGACCGCGTGGCAGGCCAGTCGTCATGGAGCACCAGGCAGCTGTTCGGACTGGCCATAGAAGGAATGGTATCATTCACCACAATTCCCCTTAAGATAGCAACCATGCTCGGAATAATAGTCTCTTTAGGTTCGTTCATCTACATGATATGCGTGTTGGTCAAGACACTGTTCTGGGGCGAGGTTGTACGCGGCTATCCCACTCTGCTCACCATAATACTGTTCCTGAGCGGCATCCAGCTGCTCACCGTAGGCATCTTGGGCGAATACATCGGAAGGATATATACTGAGACCAAGAGAAGGCCGGCATATATTGTCAGAGAGTATAAAAAAGCAGAATCGTCAAATGACAAATAGCGCATCACACAGTATAAGGTCATTCTTTTCCAGCTCCGGGAACATCTATCTCATAGGTCTGGTGCTGGGAATGGCGGCAACGGCCATAGAGCTTTCACGCGGCCGGGCTGAGAACCTGGTGACCTTCCGTGATGCCACACAGCTCTTCTGGCAGGGTGTATCGGCATATACCGATGAATTCACAGACCAGCATCACCGCTTCTTCATCTACTCGCCGGTATTCAACATGCTGTTCACACCGTTCGCATTCCTGCCACGCTGGATAAGCGGCATCCTCTGGAACCTGTGCAACTACACCCTGCTCTTCCTGGCCATCAGGAACCTGCCCGGATACCTTAAGGACAAATCAACCCAAATAGCTCTGTATCTGATTCTTATCATCGTTGAGAGCCTGTTCTGTTTCCAATACAATGTGGTAGTCTGCTACATATTCCTTTGGGCATTCATACTGCTGGAGAAAGACCGCCCGTTCTGGGCTGTGCTGCTCATCATGCTGTCAGCCACCACAAAGATTTACGGCATTGTCCAGCTGGGACTGCTGTTCTGCTACCCCAAGGTATGGCGTAACATGGGTTATGCCCTGTTGTGCGGCATAGGCCTGCTCTTGCTGCCTGTCCTCAAAACCGGCATTGACGGACTCATCCCATGCTACATGGACTGGTTCAACGCCCTCAGCAGCCATCATGACACCACCGGCACCTATCCGTCGCTCATATTCGCCATCCCCGGCGTTCTGCCTCACATGCGCATCTTCCAGGCATCGGTAATGCTTGTTCTCATAGCCGGTTTCTTTGCCCTTAAGAGCCGCTGGAGTGACCTCAGGTTCCGTGCCCAGGCGCTTGGAATACTCATGGGCTACATCATACTGTTCAGCGAGGCATCAGAGCCACATACATACGTCATAGCCCTCTCAGGCTACATGCTGTGCTGGCACACATGGCCTAAACACACCCTGTTTGACAAGATAATGTTCTGGGCCGTGTTAGTCATGTCCAGCGTAGTCCCCACAGACCTGCTGTGCCCTTCCGATGTCCACAGGCTACTCAACAACAGGCTGTTCTTTAACGTATGGTGCTATACTATAGTCTGGATTACAATGATTTACAAAACAATAAACAATAAGGAGGATTCATTATGAAGAGTTCAGGTAATTTCTGGGGATTGCTGGCACTGGGTGTCTGCATTATCCTGGCTGTGAACAAATTCACAGGAACCAAACGTGTTGTAAACGTAAAAGGCCTGGCCACACAGGAGGTTATGGCTGATCATGTTATCTGGCCCCTGGTCATTCAGGACGTTGACAATGACCTTATCAAGCTCTACTCGTCAATGGACAGCAAGAGCAAGGAGATTGTAAAGTTCCTCAAGGACGGCGGCATTAAGGACAGTGAGATAAGCACCACTGCACCAACCGTTTATGACCGTACCGCAAACCGTTACTCAAACGAGTACATAGCCAACCGCTATCAGATGCAGCAGGTAGTAACCGTCAGTTCCGACAATGTTGAACTGGTACGCCAGCTCATACTGAAGCAGGGAGACCTGCTCAAGAAAGGCATAGCCATAAGCGGCAATGACTACGAGCATCAGGTACAGTATGACTTCAACGGCCTGAACGATCTCAAGCCCCAGATGGTGGAGGTTGCCACCCGCAACGCCCGTGAGGTAGCCCAGAAGTTTGCCGAAGACTCCGGCTCCAAGCTGGGCAAGATCCAGACCGCATCACAGGGTCAGTTCTCAATCTACGACCGTGACAGCAACACCCCGTGGATTAAGAACGTAAGAGTGGTTACATCAGTAACTTACTACCTCAAGTAATGCAGCTCATAAGGAAATACTTCCCGGACCTTACAAGCCTCCAGTATGAACAACTGGATGCCCTGGGACCGTTATACACAGACTGGAACAGCAAAATCAACGTCATCTCCCGCAAGGACATAGACAACCTGTATGAGCACCATGTGCTCCATTCACTTGCCATAGCAAAAGTGATAAGGTTTGCCGATGGTACCCGCCTGGCCGATGTAGGAACAGGCGGCGGATTCCCCGGTATCCCGCTTGCCATACTGTTCCCAGAGTGCAGCTTCACGCTCATAGACAGCATCGGCAAGAAAGTGCGTGTGGCGCAGGATATAGCTACCCGGATAGGCCTTAAGAACGTTATCTGCCGTCACGAGCGGGCTGAGGAGGACAATGACAAGTATGAGTTCATACTGTCACGCGGAGTAATGCCCCTGCCCGACCTCTGTTCCGTAGCCGGCCGCCTTATGGACCGCAAGACACAGCGCAACGCCTACCCCAACGGCGTCATCTGCCTTAAGGGCGGTGACCTGAGCGCCGAGATAGCCAAGTTCAGGAAGGTGGCAGAAATAACAGAGATAGGCAAGTACTTCCAGGAGGAGTTCTTCAAGGACAAGAAAACCGTTTACGTACAGATATGATGCAGATAAAGTGCTTTGAGTTCAATTTCCTGCCCGTAAACACATACGTTATCTGGGATGAGACAAAAGAGGCGGCCATCATAGATCCCGGCTGTTTCTATCCCGGCGAGACCGGCAAGCTGGCACAGTTCATCAAGGATAACGGTCTGGAGGTAAAGCTGTTATTGAACACCCATCTGCATTTTGACCACGTCTTCGGCAACACGTTCGTTGAGGAGACCTACGGCGTCAAGGCCCGCGCCAATGACCTTGACATGCCTTGGATCAAGACCATGAGCGCCAGACTTTCCGTATTCGGAATCAATTATGAGGGGCATGTCAATCCCATCGAACCCCAGAACGTACTGAATGAGGGCGATACGGTAACTTTCGGGCACACCACACTGCATGTACTGCACATCCCCGGCCATTCACCCGGCAGCGTTGTATTCTGGAACAGGGAGCAGCAGTGCGTCTTTACGGGCGACGTCATATTCCAGGGCAGCTACGGCCGCACAGATTTCCCTGACGGCAACCATCAGGCGCTCATGACAGGAATCCGTACCAAACTGCTCACTATGCCCCCTGAAACCATTGTCTATCCCGGCCACGGACCGGCCACACTCATAAAACACGAAAAAGCATATTACTGACATGAAAACCAGAGCATTACTCACCTTATCAGCTCTTTTGGCCTGCGCATGCGTTTACGCGCAGGACGAACCCACATCGGCAATGGTGTTTGAAACCTACGAGTGGGATTTCGGAACCATCGATGAGGCCGACGGCCCCGTCATGCATACATTCCGTTTCGCAAACATATCGAACAACCCCATACAGATAGACAACGTGGCCACCAGCTGCGGCTGCACCACCGTACAGTACTCGACCAATCCCATAGCCGGAGGTGACTACGGCGAGCTCACCGTGGTCTTTGACCCCTCGCGCACCGAGGGCCGCGTCTTCCGTGAGGTAGAGATCTTCACCAAGGACCGCCGCAACTACGCCAGCCTCTCCATCTTTGCCGATGTCAACCCCATCCCCATGGGACTGGAGCAGATCTACCCTCACCTGCTTGCCGGCACCGTCAAGACCAATGCCAAGCGCTGCAATTTCGGATACATAACCCAAGGTGAGACCGTAACCAGGGTAGTCAGGGTTGCCAATGTAGGCGACAAGGCATCTAAACTATCGGTAGTAACCACCGGCAACCGCAACGGAATGACCGTAGAATGCCCTGAGAGCATAGGCCCGCAGGAGACCGTAAGCATACACATAACCTACAAGATACCCACCGGAAAGAAATACTTCGGAATGGTCCGTGACACCGTCTGGGTAGTAGCCGACGGAGCGAAGAGTCAGGAGCCCATCGTAGTAAACGCCATTCGTATCGAAAAGTTCTCCGACAATGAGAACAGTCCCAAACCCGTAATGCGCATAGAGCCCTCGTACGTGGAATTCGGAGAAAAAGATCCCGGCAAGATTTACAAGAAAACAATAGTCATTGAGAACACCGGAAACACCAACCTCATTTTCCGCAACGTGGAGACGACCGACGGCGTGGCAGCAGGCATCAAGACCGGCGATGTCATTAAACCGGGCAAGAGGTACAAGAAGACAGTATCAGTGGCCATAGCCAACTCCCGCAATCCTCACACCACCACAATGGGCTCAATCAACCTCACCACCAACGACCCCACCCGCCCCTTCCGCGAGCTCCGCCTCCAGATCGACACCAAGTGAAAATGCTACCAAAGGGGACGGTTCTGTTTGGTATGATTTTTGAAAAAAAGGTCCAGAGTCAAACTCCGGACCTTTTTTCACAAAATAAAAACCATCTCACACGGTTTCCAAAAAAATCATACCAAACGGAACCGTCCCCTTTGGTAGCATTTTCACTTCACAACGAAGTCCAGGGATTTGAGGTCCTTATCCAATGATGAGGGACCGTAGAGGATCTTATACCGCCCAGGCATAGCAGCCAGCTCATCAATCTTCTCATCATAGTACTCAAACGCCTTGGGCTCCAGAGTGATCTTAACCTGAGCAGTCTGTCCGGCGCCGATGTTAACGCGCTTGAATCCCTTGAGCGACTTGATAGGAGCAGCAGGATTGTCAAGAGACTTGATATAAATCTGAACAACCTCATCGCCGTCACGCTTACCCGTATTGGTAACAGGAACAGTAATATCCACAGTACCGCCCGCCTTAATGCTCTGCTTGGAGAGAGTTGCATCGCCATAAGAGAAAGTAGTATAGCTCAAGCCATAGCCAAAAGCATACAGAGGCTCGCCCTTAAAGTAGCGGTAAGTAAATCCGTGATCCATATTGTAGTCCTCAACATCACCGGGCAGCTGGTCAGTGCTCTTGTAGAAGGTAACGGGCAGACGGCCGGCCGGATTGTAGTCGCCAAACAGCACATCAGCCACAGCCAGACCGCCGGCCTGACCGCCGTACCAAGCCTGCAGCAGCGCCTGATACTGATTCTCCACGGCACCAAATCCGATAGCCGATCCCGAGCAGTTCACCAGAATCACCGGCTTGCCCGTCTTGTACATAGCCTCCAGCAGGTTCAGCTGAACCTTGGGCAGCTCAATCTTAGTGCGGTCACCGCCGGAGAAACCCTCATAGTTCACACGCATCTCCTCACCCTCCAGACGGGCAGAAATACCTGATACCATGATAATTACATCGGCATTCTTAACCTTCTGTGCCACAGAGCTGAACTCGGCCAGTTTGCGCTGGCTAAGGTCAAATGTCAGGTAAGCCGATCCGCTCTCACCCTTGGTAAAATCAAGCTGGATGTTGTAGGTCTGGCCCTTAACCACCTTGAATGAAGGAGTCTGGCCCTGACCGCCGCGACCCATGCCGCCACGACCCTGGGCAGGCTCTTTCTGCTCGGCAATCACCTTGCCGTTCACAGTCAGTTTCCAGGTATCGTTACCACGCAGGTTGTAGCTAAGGTCACCGGTAAAGTCAGCCACATACTTACCCGTCATGCGGGCCGAGAAATTGGTAAACTCCACACCCTCGGCAAAACGGTAGTCACCCATAGTACGCATGTTAATCTCATCGTAGTAACCCTTAGCCACGGGAGTGCCGCTCATGCGGGTGTTGTTCCAGAACTCGGCATACAGACCCTTGCCGCCGTTCAGGTCACCCAGATGGCTGACTGTCAGATAATCATCGGCCAGCTCGCAAGCGCGGTCATAAATAATGGTAGCGTTAGGAGCCTTGGCCCTGATAGCCTGCAGGATAGAAATCTGATTCTCGCGAGTGGGAGTACCGTTGTAGTTACCGTACTGCATCGTAACGTTATCGGCATTAGGACCCACCACAGCAATCGTCAGACCCTCCTTCTTAAGAGGCAGAATGTTACCCTGATTCTTGAGCAGCACCATAGCCTCATCGGCAGCCTTGTGTGCCAGAGCGGCATGTGCGGGACTGCTTATGTCATCGGCACCCAGGTCCTTCCATGGATCCATCTCAACCGGATCATGCATGCCCAGCTCAAAACGTGAGCGCAGGATACGGCGCAGTGAAACATCCAGGTCAGCCTCACTTATCTTACCCTCCTGCATAGCCTGCACCAGAGCGTTGTAGCTTGTACCGCACTCAATATCAGTGCCAGACAGCACAGCATCCACGCTGGCCTCCACCGCATTGGCGTGAGTCTCATGCTGCCCGCGGTTGTAGAAGTTGTTGATAGCACCGCAGTCCGATACCACCAGAGCCTTAAACCCCCACTTGTTACGCAGAATATCGGTCAGCAGACGGTCGCTGCCGCAGCAAGGCTCGCCCTCGTAAGCATTATACGCGCACATCACCTCCTGAACATTAGCCTCGGTCACCAGAGTCTTGAACGCCGGCAGATAAGTCTCCCAAAGGTCACGCATGCTCACAGCCACATTAAAGCGGTGACGGTTAGCCTCCAGACCGCTGTGCACCGCATAGTGCTTGGCGCACGCATGCGTCTTGTAGTACTTGGGGTTGTCGCCCTGCATACCCTTCACCAGAGCCGTACCCATCTTACCCGTCAGATACGGGTCCTCACCGCTGGTCTCCTGGCCGCGTCCCCATCTCGGGTCACGGAAAATGTTGATGTTGGGGCACCAGAACGACAGACCCTGATGCCATGCACCGCCCGTAGCGCGTGTCTTCCCGAACTGGTTATGGTCCGATGTGTTCCAATGCGCGCGGGCCTCATCCGATACCACCGTATAGACCTCATACTGCTGAGCGTCATCGAAAGTGGCAGCCAGTGCAATAGCCTGCGGGAATACCGTAGCGCCGTTCATGCAGATACCGTGACATGCCTCCGACCACCAGTTGTAGGCAGGAATGCCCAGACTGTCAATGGAAATAGAGCCGTTCATCATAAGGCCCACCTTCTCCTCGGGGCTCAATAGCGAGAGCAGGTTCTCAACTCTCTTCTCAATTTTAAGGTTAGGATTCTGGAACGGATACTCATACTTGGAGTTACCGCCTCCACACGCCGTAAGCGACAGCACCGCTGTCCCCACAGCCAAAGCATTTAAGATTTTCATAAGTTTATGTTGGTTAGTTGGTTGGGTTAGCATCAGAAGAGCAGCAAATACTACCAAAGGGGACGGTTCTGTTTGGTAGCATTTTTTAAAAGCTTCCAATTCTGGAAAAACTTCTGAGCAAGAGACAGTTTCAAATCCCGAAAATGCTACCAAACAGAACCGTCCCCTTTGGTAGCATTTGCTGCTCTTTAATCAGTTGGTAGCAGTATTAATCTCCTGGCGGAAGCTGCGGCGAGAAGAAGAAGACTCCTCCACCGGAGTATCATCATGAGCCTTATAATCCTCCCAGTAGGCAATCTTGTCCAGATAGAACTTCTTCACATCCTCCCAGCGGTAGTAAGGCTTCTGCTCCCTACCCTTGGCATCCTTGTAGAAAGGCACCTCATCCGGCAGAGTTGCCTCAACCTCATTCATCAGGAACTTGACAACCACGTTGCCCTTCTTGTCGCGGAAGAAAATCCACTGCACGTTGCCGCCCATGCAAGCCAGGTCATAAGCTACCCAATGGTCAGCCACGCTCTCCAGGTCATCCGTGCTGTAACCCGAACCGTTCAGGCACAGAAGCGAGAAGTATGACATCAGGGTAACCTCATGGCCGTAACGCAGCATCACGCTCACGCCATTGCCAGCCAATGCCTCATCAGCAAAATCAATGAAGTTCTGAAGCGTCACGCAGTGGCCGTAGGGCACAACGTTATCCGTCAGAGGTGTGAAACCGCCCTGTGAGTACCAGCGCATGTTGTTCATAAGGAACAAATCATACCACTCATCATAAGTGAAAACGTCATTCAGGTCAACGCCCGGATCCGAGCCCTGAACATACGATGCCACGTCATAAAGAGAAGTAAACAGGCTGCCGCTCTGGTCGCGTCCCTGCCCCTGATAGTTGGTAATGAACTCCGTATCCTTGAACAGGGCCTTCATAAGACGCTCCGGATGAGTATGATTCTTGTTGAACTCCGATACAGCCGCGCTAGCCTTACGCTTATGTGCCGATACGCCCCTGTCCTCAGTGTACATCCAAGGCTCATCGTGATTACTGGAGTCATAGTCAAACTTTATCTTGGGCCGCATGCGCAGAATCTGCATCAGGGCCGAGTACTCACTCACCAGCACACGGTGCGATGTTGTGGAGCGTGCCATGATAGTCTTGTCCTTGGTAAACAGTTCGGGATAGTTCTCAACCATGCGGCGGGCTATGTCACGATGCTGCTGCATACCTTTCTGCGTCAGGTCACCGGCACGCTGGTCGGCCTCGGCGCGGATTATCTCCAGACGGCGCAGAACATCCTTACCGAAATCCGTCAGCATTCCGGCATCGGATGCCTCCTTAAGATAATTATAAGGACGGTCATAGTTGGATGCATTGTCCAGATAACGTGAACCATGACGCCCAAAGTGGGTCAGATATACAGGTTTGAAGCCCTTGGGAGCGGGTGTCAGAGGTTCTGTAGGTGCCTCATACGCATATACTGAACCTGCAAACTTCTTCAGGTTCTCAGCATTCATCTGGTCCTTTCTGATTATCTTGGCATTCAAACTCAATGCCAATGAGGACCATACAATCACTATAAACAGTTTCTTAAACATATCGGTTACTATAAACCAAACTTTATCGGGTTTAAAGATAATTATTTTTTTTCCAAAAGCAACTCACTTCACAAAAACAGGCACGTAAACCTCCCCCTCACCTGTAGGAGGTATGCTGGAATCAAACTTGATCCACTCCGTGGTAAAGATCCGGTGCAGGCTGTCGCAGTAGTATGACAGCACTACATCCTGCCCTGACTCATCCGATGCCACAGTCAGCAGAAACCTCCATTTGTTGTTGCTCTTTTCCGGTTCGGCCAATCCACGCACCTCATCATTGATAGTGGCGCACAGAAGGTCATTGTATGTAACATAACTCTGCAGCGTGTCCTGCACCGTAACATCAACTATCATGGACAGGTCATAGTCATCAAAGTTGGGGATACGCCAGGATGGACGAGTCACATCACCACACTGGAACCCTTTCTCAGCCGGATTCTCATCATTATCATCATTGCCCGAGCAGCCCCACGCCGTCATTGCCAGGGCTGCCAATGCCAAAATCATCTTTTTCATATCTTACTTAATCTTTAATATGTTACCGTTATAAATGTAGAATCCGGCCTGCTGCGGCTTTCCGGGCAGTTCAATGCCTGTCAGTGTGTACCACTTGCCATTTTCAAGGCTCTGCAGGTCAACCTTACCAAAGTAGATCGTCTCCGGATTGTCGGGCCGTCCAATCACCGCATCAGCCTCAAACACTATGTTGCTGCCGGTCATGGCCACGCTCTCTCCGTTACGCTCTATGCTGAATGTAAGGGCCTGCGGATAGCTTGCATCGCTGCCCACGTTCAGATAGAAGTTGCCCTCATCATCAGCCACAGCCTGGGCCATGCGCTCCGGACCGCAGTATGCCACCAGCACATCCCCCTCTTCCAGCTCAACGCCTATGGCCCGGGCAACAATATTCATAGTGGTCGATTTACCTGCATCCGCTCTGGTCGATACTCTGGACTGTGATGTCATCATCAACGATCCGTTGTAACGGCTCTCACTGAAGTATATGGGATAAGAGAACCTCACCTCATCATCAGCCATACGCTTCAGCATGTAACCCTTGCCGGCCTCCATGAAATGCAGAGTGCCTTTCCACACCAGACCCTGTGCGGTACGGGTAGCTATGGCAAATCCTTCCTGTGACTTTATGATGTCACCGTCGGCGGCATTCTCGGTATAATCGCTCAATGCCTGTGCTATAGGCAGGTTAATTCCGGATGTATATGCAATACGGTTCCAGTTCTTGTGTACAGTGATGTCGCTGTATGAAGCACAACCCTCAAATGTGACCGTCTTTTCACTTGATGAATAAATCATGTACATAAGCTCAGGATCAATGTAAATCACATCATCCTCATTGTCCCACTTAATGATTGGCTTGGAAGGATCATCCGGGTTGTTTTCACTGCGGTACATCCACATCTGCAGTTTGCTGCCTTTTATAGATGAAACCATATCGCCGGGTTCCCACTTGGAGTAATTGCCCAGGAATGACTTGACGCTAACAGGCGGTTCGTCCTCATCCACGTTAGGTTTTACATTGAATGAAACCCAGTTCCATCCCTTCTTAAGGTGAATGGTCTGCACCTCATCTTCCAATGACCTGACCAGAACCACAGGATCCGATGCAGAACCCAGTATTGCATCATTACGGAACGTATAGACAGTGTCACGCTCAGGCACCAGGTTATAGATCCTGCCCGATGACGCATTAAAGAACTTGAAGTTGAGCGTAGGCTTGCTTCCGTCATCATTGGTATAACCGTTTATTGTGACAAATGCCAGAGACTCATTGGCATCGGCAGTATTGTCAACTTCTATGCGGGCTACACCCAGTACCTGATGCTTGTCATCAAACACGCCCAGGATATCCTCGCTGGAACTTGCTATTGAACCGTTTATCTTTACACGGGCCATCATCATCATGGTCATATCCTTCTTAAGTATCTCATCACTCACGCTCCAGTCCGGTTCATCGCCGCGCACCCTCAATACAAGAGGCAGCGTCTCAAACAGGTTGTTGCCAATATTGAGCGATACCTGCTCATTATACGTGCCAATATTGATGTAAGGCGATACGGTAAACGTAATCTTCTGCTCGTCCAGAGCGCCCACAATACCGCTTGTCTGTGAAGCCGTCACCCATATAGGCAGCTCTTTCAGTTCATAATCCTGCGGTATTCCGCTCAGGTTACGGATGGTTGCCTCAAATGTCTCGGCATTTCCGTACTTGATATCCCTCTCAATACGTTTCACATCCCAGCGCAACGGGTTACGGTAAATATAGAGATTCATGGTCAGCGGCGATGCCATAAGGTTACCCTGAAGGTCAGGCACATCCTTGACCGTGATATAGACATTCGTCTTCTCTATCATGTAATCCGGCTCCTCAATGTCAATCAGCAGCTCGTTCTCATGTGTAGTGAATCCGTATTTCAGGTTATCCAGCTTGGAAGATGTGGTCATCGGTGCATACTCGTCACGCGTTGTCATCACCTCAAGCTCCTGGTCAGACACGATAGTGTCACGACGCTCCAGTATCTTGCCCTGCAGGTCAATATAACGCTTCATGCTTATACCCGTAGGCTCAAGTTGCTGGGTGTTGTTGTCCGATTTCACTGAACGTCCAAAGTCCAGATATACCAGCAGGCTGCTCAACGTACTTATGGGAGTGTGATTGTGGAACTCCTTGATGAGATTGAACGGCAATGCACTTGCAAACATACCCACCTCATCAATGTTACCCGTAAGCACGTAAGTCGGCTCATTCTTGTCATATGTGGCACCCAGAGCTATCGGATTGCTTCCTATGCCCTTCAGGCTGTCGGCCGGGAACGATTCAATAAGCTGCTTGTCAAGATAAATGTTGGCCACATTGCGCGAACGGTTAACGCTCATCACAAAGTGATGCCATTCGCCCGAACCCACATATGCCATAACCTGTTTCTCAAATCCCGATGAACGCACATACAGCTGATTGTCTCTCAAACCTATGTTAATCTGGTCGCTGGACCTGTCAACAGCCTGGCCGTTCGAGAACAGAGTGCCGTCAGGTTCTGTAGAGCGGAACCAGAACGTAAGGGTGTAGTCATGATGGTTACTGCGCGTGAACTTGTCTGGATTAAGTATCAGACCCTTCTCACCCTTCAGCTCTACCGATATGCCCTGAGGCAGTTTCCAGTTAGTATAGACAAGGTAAAGGTCATTGGCACCGGCAGCAAGGTCATAACACCAGTCTCCCTCTCCCTCATTCATGGGATAGTAATCCAGAAGACCGCTCTCATTACCTGTAAGCGAGCGTCCGCTGTAGTTGTCAATCATAGCACTGGTCATAGCCCTGTTCCACAGACGGAACTCCAGCATCTCGCCGCTATATGCATTATCCATGCTCAGCAGGTTTCTGCCTATCACCAGACTTGATGAACCCTCGTGCTTCCCCTTAAGCACCTTGGAGCCTATAAACTCACTGCCGTCATAGAAACTTACCTTCATGTTTTCGCCGCTCTGGTCAAGCACATATACCACACGGTGCATATCGTTGTTGAAAGCAACCACCGAATCCGATACCGCCTTCTGTCCGTTTATCGTGGCAAACAGACGCCGGTCGGCGGTAATGCCGTAAGTCAGACCCTTCTCCGCATCTCCGTGGCAGAATACAGTCATATCCCGTTTCTCCTTCGACGGGTTAAGCATTACATCTACTGAGAAACTCTTGTCTGTCAAACTGCGCCGGCTATTTGTCACGGCAATGGACATATCAGAGAAACTCAGACTTGTTGATGTTGACAGGTCGCCGCTCAGCTTACCCAGAACCTCAAAGTTGTTGATGTTACGCAGGTAGTTGCCGGCTATCGGCTCCGAGAACATGATCTTTATGTCATCACCCGGGTCAAGAATTCCGTCGCTGGGGTCGGGAGTACCGAACGGCTTGGGCAGTCGGGTGTCCTTGATTCCCGTCAGCACATCGGACATACCGGTCAGATAACCGCCGGCATACCTGCAATAGGTAACGGCACGCAGGTCATAATACTGCTCTATGGGATCTGTCTCGCCAAAGAACCGGGCAATGATGATGCCGTTTGACGGAATGGTATCGGTCACGCCGCTTGACTTGGCCTTAAGCTCACGGTCCTGATAGTATGAGCATACGCTTACCCAATCCTTGTCACCCTGTGTTGACAGCTTGTACTGCAGCTCAATATGGTCAAAGTTGGGATAGTTCACGTCAAATCCCTCTATGCGTACAGGCATATACCAGGCCTTATGTAGTCCGTCATACGGGCTCTCCGTATTGATGACCCAGTTGTTCGACGGAACAGTCACCCTCACCTTTCCGGCTGTAGGTATGAAGTGTGCCGAGAACGTCTGGCTGAAAACGCGCATCGGGTCCTCGGGATCCACCAGACATATGGTCAGGTCCTCATAGTCAAACGCCTTGCTGGGATATACCGTAATCTCCTTCGTAAAGACAGTGTGTTTGCCGTTTCCGTCTATTACCGGGTACAGCACAATGCTCTCTCCGCTGCTGCTCAGCTCCTTGCCATCCACACACACTTTTGCTCCGTTGGGGTTGCTGCTGCCCAACAGATAATAATTGAACTGGAATGTAACACGTTCAGGATAATCGGTCTCATTGGCAAAATGCAGCACAAAGCGTGCCGGTTCGTCAAACGGAACGTTGTTCACCACAGGTTCGTCAATCCATATGCGCGGCTTGTCGGCAGCGATGGTGGCCACATCCAGAACCGTACCGGGCTGGTACCACTTGGTCGTACGCTCACCCTCATACGGCTGGCAGGTCACACCCCCGCGGGTACGGAATACAAAGCTGGAATACACCGTCTCATTGTAGCTTATGTAGCTGGCAATATTGGAACCAAGCTTACCGGTACGCAGCATGTCAAGCATATCAACTGTCAGTTGGTTGAATTCGCTGTTATCTATATCAAGCGAATATTCATGTGCAGTGCGGTAAACATCAACCGTCAGGCTTGACTTGGTGGCCATTGACAGCGTATAGCCAATCTTCTTCGAGTTGGTTTTGGTAAGCGAGTTCTTGTCATTGAAGTTAAGTGATATGGCCGGTTTGATGGTAAAGCTCAAATAGGTTCCTCCCGAGCAGATTACCGTCGATTTACGATCATTTTCTCCAAGAAGGATAGTTGCATCTTTGGGTTTGTTGTCAACATTCTTTCCGTTTATCTCAAACCAGTGCTTGGCACTCTTCACGAATGTCTTTATCACCGATAGTACTCCGTTAACCGCCTGACTCAAGTCATTTATGCCCGGGAACCTCAGGTATTGTGACTCACTGTTTGTAATGGTGAAAGTCTCGCTGTACTGGATGGAGGCTGCACCACCGTCCACCTCATAACGCTTCACAAGGTCTTTCTCCCTCACGGACAGTTTCTCCTCCTCATTCTTGGCCAGGAAACCTATCCATGTTGAGATGGCCTGGTTCAGAGTGCTTATGCTGTCACCATACAGGCCTCCGTCCGGGACAACAGGCGTATAGCTGAACCCGAACAGGTCGTCATCGGGATCCACATTGCTTATATAGGCTGTGTAACCCTGCTTCTTTGCAATGGCCAGAGCATCGTCTGTAGATGTCTCCTTGGGCAGCAGCAGTGAGTTACGGACCTTTATAAGTTCCGGCAGAAGCTCGTTCTCAATATAGTTCTGTGAATGTATGAATGTCGATGCCACCTTGGGGCCCACGGCAAGAACCTCGTCACGGACCAGATAGATCGTATCGCCCTTGGGATCGATACCCTCCGATAACACCTTCATTGTTCCTACCGGAACCTTTATGTTCGCCATATTGCCGTTTTCATCCTCAGCCTGGAACGTTCCTCCCTCATGGGTCTTCATCAGCATGTACTGGTCCTTTGGAATCACACGCACTGCTATGGCGTCCTGGGCAAGGATCTCAGTGGTCATTCCTATAAAGAGGTCCGCCTTACCGCCAATCCACTTGGCACCGGTCTTGGTCTGGATGCGTTCGGTAACGTCAAAGTTATAACTGAAATTCCAGTTGTGTCCATAATATGTTATGGCTTCAATACTGAAAACGTCTTTCTTCTCGGTTTGCTGGAAAACGCCGGCCTCTGTGCCTCCACCGCCAAGACTGGGAATCACTACGGTGCCATTGTAAATCTGGGCGTTCTCGCCTTTGGCCAGACCGAACACCAGACCTGCCGAACCTGAAAGGTCGGCCTGATAGCCATAGCTCAGTTTTGACCCCTCCTCTATGTATGCCGAGCTTCCGCCGCCTGGTGGGTCACGCAGTATGTCTATAAGCTGCGGTATTCCGGTCAGAACCCCCTTGCGGCCGTTGTTCTTGGCTTTGGTAGCCATCACATAACCTTTCAGTATCCCACCGTTAAACGGTTTCACATCATAATAGCTGCCGTCATACTGCAACGTAATGTCTATGTTCTTCAATGCATTGGTGCCGTCAAGCACAAATGTGGTGTTGTCCGGCACAAACACATATGACGCACCGCCCGCCGAATCCAGTCTGGCCTCCCACTCAGCCGTCTTGCTGTCGGTGGTCATGGCGTTCTTTATTATTATCTTGCCGTTCTCGTCAAGATTCACAATATCCACATTCTTGGAGTAATCGTTGTTCCAATAGTATTTCTCACAAGCCTGGAACATGAATCCGTACTGTGTCCCTGACATAAAGACAGGATAGCCGAATGAATAGTAAGGAATGCTGTCATTCACACCCGTTTTCTTGTATCCCCACACATTCACCACAGCATTGTTTCCGATGTTGTCTGTAGCGGTTGTCTGCTTTATTCCAAAGTATTTCTCACCTCCGGGATTGAACTGGGTCACATCCACGGTAGGCATGGAATGATAGATGCGGTTATATACGCATGTATCGCCTTTTACCTTGAAAGAAAGGTCTATGGTCTCGCCCACCTTACCGCTCTGGAACAGTGTGGCATAACCCTGGGCCGACACCTCCGTCACCTTATATTTGGCAGGATGCAGCGGAATCTGGTACTCGCCTGTCTCTGCATCAGGATGTATGGTGATTGTATGACGCGTCACGTCAACACCTGCGGTGTTCTTGCCGCCGGGACCGAAATGCACGTCATAGCTGTCACTCTTTACAGTCTCGTCATCCTGCTTGCGTATCAGATATGATGCGTTGTCACCCTCAAGCTGTATCACAATCCTTATGGAGTCACCCAGATTGTTTTTAGACAGGCCCATACCCAGCGGCAGGCTGCCCTGCAGGTCACCTCCAACCACACGTCCGCGCAACGTTACGGTAGTTGAGTCCCAGATATATACTTCCGATACATTCTCGTGGAAATTGTATTGCGTCTTGTCTTCAACATCATCAGTTGTCAAAAGGAATCCTTCCGATGCAAAGAAGTGACCCTCCTTGAAAGCCTGCACGCTATGTGGACCTGAAGGGATGCTCAGCGAGAAGGCTCCCTGGTTGTCGGTCTCTATTATGCGCTGGCTGGCATCATGCATCACGGCACCGTCCAGCTTGAAAGATACGCCCGGCACCGGAATCGATGTGTCACGATAATATACATTGCCCGAATATACAAAGTAACTGTCCATAAAGAAGTTGAAGTTCCTGGTCCAGTTGGACTGCTGGCTGAAACTCACCTCACCGTCCGCATTTGGAGCGGTGTAGCTGCCCGAATTGCCTGTCACAGGTACAGTTACGTTGTATGAACCCTCACCCTGGAACGGCAGGCCGCTGAACTCATAGTATCCCGTCTCATCCGTATATGTCACATACAGTGGCTGGGCATCGGGAATGGTACCGTTTGGACGGCACTCCACCTTCACTCCCGCCATAGCCGTACCGTCGGCCATACGAATGTAACCGTTCACCTTACCGGTGGGTTTGCACTCGCCGCTGCATGTCTTGCCAAACACGTTCATACCCTCACACTGCCATATGCTCTCCACGCGGTAGTCATAAGCCTGCTGGGCAAGCACGGTCTTATCCTCATAGAACATCTGCTCCAGGTTGGTGGCAATCTCCTTCCACGCATCCTCGCCCATTCCGTGCTCACGGCGCAGAATTCTGAAATAGTCACGCTCGCCACCGCTGGTAGTCCATACCAGCTCCACGCTGCTCTGTTTCTGGTGTACCTCAATACCGGTAATGCTGTCATTGTTCTGGAACCTGTAACTGGCCAGATCACCTGTCTCGGTCTTTGTTACACTGTAAACCACGCTGTCAGCACCCGGTGCACCTATAATGGGAAGTGTAGATGATCCCCGGCGTACAATCATGTCAAACGAGTAATCAACGCAACTGCGTGAAAGCTCCTGTGTGAACCTCTGATTATTCATGGCATCATCGTTGCCGGTCAGGTCAACATACTTGTAGCTTATACCGTTCTCACCGTGCATGGCTATGCGCAACTGCAGCTGGGCGCGTGAGTCCCACACCGTGCTGGCATAGATACCGCCCTCGCTCGTTGTCACAGGCAGCAATGAACCGCCCTTAATTGTCCAGTTGTCACCCAAAGCCGTCTTGATCTCATCCTGGGTCATGCTGCTAGCCACACTACCCTGACCTATGCTCACCTCATTCATTACAGGCACCACATATCCGCCGGAAACCTTCCATTGGCTGCCCAGCTTCGATGCCAGAGTTGCTGCTGGCAGGCTTCCTGCATTACGGTTGGCATCGGTCTTCATCTCACCCCATGAATGGACCGAGTAGTTGGTTGCGCTGCCGCCCCATGCCGAACTGTTGTGATAACACATTCCGGCATGGTTGTAATTCACGTAAGTACCGTTCTCAAAGTTGTTTTCAAACCCTATCGTGCCTGAACCCCATCCTATGAAAGCCCCTGCATACGAGTCATTCCAGCTGGTGCTCACCAGCGACCCGTCAAACAGACAGTTCTTTATGACAATGGTTGAGCTGTTTCCATGTCCCACAAATCCGCCGGAATGAGGTCCGTTGGTACTGTTGCCAGATGCCGTCACCTTTACCGATACGCGCACGTTCTCTATGGTGTTGGAACCTGACGATGAGCCTATCAGTCCGGCCGAATGGATACCGCCTATTACGGAACCTGTTACATGCAGGTTCTTGATAGTAGCATTGCTCACTACTTTGAATGGAGCCACGGATGCAGTTCCAGTTTTTGTTATCTCAACATCCAGGGTATGCCCGTTACCGTCAAAAGTACCGCTAAAAGCCACGTCACTCAACACTCCTATGGAATCGGTAGTATGAATGTCTGCAGCCATGATTGCATTCACCTCTTTGCTGCCTCCGGCATTCTTTACGTTCTGCTTGAAAGTGTCCCAGTCGGCCGCTGTCCGTATCACAAAGAATGACTTGCTGCCTATGGTTACATTGGTGCTGCCGTCAAACAATGTAAGGTAATAGCTGTTGTTGATATAGGCATTTCCATAAGGGGCACGCACAAAAGTCTTGCATCCCTGGTAATTGTCAATCCTTGTGGGAGCAAAAAGACAGTTGGTCAGCGATACCCTGTCGGCCAGATACGTATAACCCACAAAACCGCCGTTGTTTATGCATTTCTCGCCCACGAACTGGCCGTCAAACCTGCAGTCCTTCATATAGACGTTTCCGTTTGACTCTACGTGAGCTATAAAGCCGCCGTTGGTGCCGTCGCCGTTCACGGTACTTTTTATTGCCACCGATGAGTGACAGTTGCTTATATAAAAGTGGCTGTTTGTTTCAGCACCCGCAACGTGGCCCACAAGACCGGCAGCGAACTTGGCCTGAGTGCTGATCGTACCATCTACATGCAGGTTACGGATTGATGTACTCTTATCTGCATAAGGCGTACCTATTGCCGATATATAGCGGAAAGGAGCCGTATATCCTGCTTTGCTGCTGTAGTTTACCGTCAGCGTGTAACCGTTGCCGTCAAACTGTCCGGCATACGGATTATCCGCCGTACCAACCATCACCTGGCTGTCGCCCAGGTCAATGTCACCCGCCATGATGGCGTTCAGCTGTGTCTCTCCGCCAGCCACTCTGCCTGCAAACTTCTCCCAGTCCGTGGCATTACGCAGAATCAAACGCCCGTCGGCATCTGTCTCAGGACCGCTCAGGTTGAAACTGAACTCCACGTTGTGTTCGTCCTCATTCCACGCGCCACGGCTTACAGTAGCGTCATTGATACCGTAAATGGTTATGTTGGCCGGAATCTGTACCTGAGCATACCCGGCATCCTTCACCCAGCCCCAGAACGATGCGGCCGTACGGCGTATGCGGTATGTCACAGCCTTGCCCATATAACGGGTAATCAGGTCCTCATCCACCACCTTGTAGCTCTCCGTGCCATTGCTGTAAGGCTCCTGCGTAATGGTAATCCACGATGCATCACTCGGATCCGTGCTGCCTGTCAGGTTACGCTGTATCTCAAACAGGTCATCCTCCATGATATCCTCATATTCCGGCAAATCCACGCGCCATTGCAGCACCACCTTGCCGTCAGGCTGCATCTGGGCCCTGAAATCCGTAGGGTTATGCAACATATTCACATGAATGGTGCTCGATGTCACCCTGTCCGGTATCTCCATACCATCCGATGCCACCATCTTTGCGCTCAACTGCACATCGGAATACGGACGGTTAGCCGGAATATTGATATATCCCGTCAGCTTGTTTCCCGCATAAACATCCTGTATGCTCACATGACCGGTAGCCGCATCCACCAGACGCAGCTGTACATCCGATATACTCTTGGCCTGTGCATACCAAGGCACCATGATCATACCTGCGCTCGACTGTTCCATTGCCAGCATAGGCTCGTTCAGCGATATGCTTGCATCGGCTCCCGCCGGACAGTTGAAAGAATTGAGCGTATAGTTGGGCTCCTCATGCTTATACCTGTCATCCCAGCGGAAATTCACGCGTATCTTTATGGTCTTTCCCCTCCACTGATACGGCACCTTCCAGCGTATCTTGGCAGTATGATGGTCATCATCGTCCGAGTCCCTCTTCAGCACCCATGACTTGGCCCCGCTGTTACGGTTAAAACTCTTGGCACCGCTAGTGGTATTCATAATCTGGAAATCACCGTTGGCCTTGGCCTGGAAAGTGGCAGGCTTGTCCATGTCACGTGAGCTGTCATAGGCATAATAGAGCAGCTCCGTTTCACTCTCACTGCCCGGAGTAACGTAAATGTGGCCCCATGTGACAGCATCGTTCGATGAGCTGTCCCAAATGAAGATGGGAATTGAAAACTCTATTTCACCGTCACCGCATACATCCCACTTGAAATACTGAGACTCAAAATACCACGCGCCCGAGTCAGCGTGTACCACCTGGCTAACAGCCAGCAGACAGACCATAAGCAACGCACGCATACGCGCAAGCCCGTGTCCTGTCAGCAATTGATAGTCCTTCATACTAATATCTTTGATTGTTTTTATATTCTTAATTTGCAATATTAATGTTTTGTACCATAAAACATTTTATTTTTGCAGAACAAATTATCAACAACACAGTATTTATGCTTACTGAGACTATCGCCATAACCAGAATCCTTATAAGTGCCCTCTTTGGCTGCTGCATAGGAATAGAACGTTACATACACAAACACCCCGCCGGAGTACGCACCTTCATGCTCATCTGCATGGCCTCCACGCTGGCCACGCTGGCATCCATCTGGATCTGCCAGACCAACCTGAACCTCATCAACGGTGACCCCGGACGTATTGCAGCCCAGGTAGTTACCGGCATAGGCTTCATCGGTGCCGGACTCATCATAAAAAACAAGTACGATGTCTCCGGCCTTACCACCGCCGCCAGCATCTTCGCCACCAGTATAATAGGTATAGCCGTAGGCGTAGGCCTGATCTGGGTATCGGCACTGGTCACCTTCATCACCATACTGGTACTGGCATCATCATTCCTTTTCCACGATAACAACTCCCGGCAGCTGGCCTTGGAGCAGGAAGAAAAAGAGAAAGCCGCCAAAAGCCAGCAGCCCGAAGAGCCTATAATAAACGATTGAAAATCAAATCAATAAACAACAGACAATGAAGTACAGATTACTGACTGTAATTGCCGCAGTGCTAATGGCATTGCCGCTCAAGGCCCAGCAGCCTGACCCCAATTTCTTTATCTACCTCTGCTTTGGCCAGTCCAACATGGAGGCCGGAGCCACCCCCGCAGAGCAGGACCGTGACTGGAACGACCCCCGTTTCCAGTTCGTATCGGCAGTTGACATGCCGCGTTACAACCGCGTAAAGGGAGAATGGTACACCGCCACGCCCCCAATCTGCCGTCAGAGCAACAACATGGGCCCCGTAGATTTCTTCGGCCGCAAGATGATAGAGGAACTCCCCAGCCAGTACCGCGTAGGCGTCATCAACGTCTCCGTAGCCGGCGCCAAGCTGGAGCTCTGGGACAAGGATGCCTGTGAGGAATACCTGGCAATGGAGGCCGCCGATCCCAGCCGCAGCTGGCTGGTAAACATGGCAAAGGAGTATGACATGAACTGCTACCAGCGCATAGTGGACATGGCCCGCATAGCCCAGAAATCAGGCGTAATCAAGGGTATGCTGGTACACCAGGGAGAATCCAACCCCGATGATGACCAGTGGTGCGCCCGTCTAAAGAAGATACATGACGACCTCTGCCACGACCTGGGTCTCAACCCCGATGACATACCACTGCTGGCCGGAGAGCTCAAGCAGGCCGAGCAGGGAGGCGTCTGCGCCGCATTCAACCAGGTAGTCCTGGCCAACCTGCCCAAGGTAATGAAGAACGGCTACGTAATCTCATCACTGGGCTGCGAGAGCACCGGTGACCAGTTCCACTTCAGCACAGAGGGCATGCGCCTTATGGGCTACCGCATGGCAGAGAAGATGCTCCAGCTGCAGGGATTCAAGCCCGTCCAGGAGCGCTCTGTAACCCTCAACCTCAAGAAGAAAGGCTTAGGCATTGAAATCAGCCCCACCCTGGCCGGCATCTTCTTCGAGGACATCAACCAGTCACTAGACGGCGGCATCTGCGCCCAGCTTATCCAGAACCACTCGTTCCAGGCCTACAACGTGCCCGATGCCCCCGCCCGTGACAAGGAAAGGGAATTCTCATATTCCGATACCGTATTCTTCGGATGGACCGTCCTGAAAGGTGAAGGCGCTGTAGGTGAGGCTCACGCCGTTGCAGACAAGCCGCTCGTAAAGAACCTCAAGCGTTACTATGACTTTGACCCCAATGATAAATATGACGATGAACTCCGCTACGCCCAGTACAGCGTACGCTTTGACATCCAGAACCCCGGTCAGGGATTCGGAATAGCCGCCAACGGCTACGGCACCGCCCCCAATGACCGCCGCGGATACTATTCAAACAACACACAGAAAGCCTCCATCCCCGCACAGCAGGGCGTAAGCTATGATCTGACCCTCTACCTGGCCGGACAGTCATATCCCGGCACCATCACCGTACAGCTGGAAGATGAAAACGGACAGGCCAACTCAAACGCCATCACCATATCACGCCTGGGCAATGACTGGAAGAAATACACCGGCCAGCTCAAGGCCGAGCGCTCCGTCGATAGCCGCCTGGCCATCAGGGCCAACGCCGCCGGCACCTTCTGGCTGGATTACGTGACCCTGCTGCCTGAAGCCTCACAGCTCTGGCAGGACGGCAAATACGGCCCCTTCCGCAAAGACCTCATGCAGGCTCTGGCAGACCTTCACCCCACATTCATGCGCTTCCCCGGCGGTTGCGCCAGCGAGGGCACCAACTACTTCGGACAGCCCTTCTGGAAGAACTCCGTAGGCCCCGAAGAAGAGCGAATAGGCTTCCGTAATCATTGGGGCTACTGGACTTCGCAGTACGTAGGCTTCTATGAATACCTGCTTATGGCAGAGTCCTTAGGCGCCACACCCCTGCCCGTCCTCAACAACGGCGTAACCTGCCAGTTCGCTGGACATCAGTACATTGCACCGCTTGAGACAGAGGCAGACCGCAAGCGTTTCCATGACATATTCGTAAATGACGCCCTTGATTTCATAGAGTTCTGCAACGGCGGCACCGATACCAAGTGGGGTAAGATGCGTGCTGACATGGGACACCCCGCACCCTTCAACCTCAAGTACCTGGGCATCGGTAACGAGAACAAGGGACCTGAGTTCTGGGAGCGTTTTGACATCATCTATAATGAGGTGCAGGCCAAATACCCGGACATCATAATAGTCTCAACCGCAGGTTCCGCTGCCGACGGCCGTGAGTTCAATGAGAATATGCATGAGATAGACACCAAGTACCAGAACACCGTTGTAGATGAGCACTACTACCGGGGTAACCAGTGGTTCTACACCAACGGTGACCGCTATCATGCCGATAAGGTACGCGGAGCCGACGGCCTTACATATGACCGCAACCGCCCCACCCGCGTATTCGTAGGCGAGTTCGCCAACAACAACAGCAACAATGATTACGCCTCAGCCATGGCCGAGGCCGCATACTGGACCAGCCTGGAGCGCAACTCCGACATGGTAGTCATGGCCGCCTACGCCCCCCTCTTCTGCAAGAAAGGCTACAACAAGTGGAACTCCAACCTAATCTGGTTCGATAACCGCGGCATGTGGCGCACCACCAACTACTACTATCAGGCCCTCTTCAGTGAGGCCGGAAACCGCGCCTTCCAGATGACCGATGTCATGAACGGCACCGAGCCCGACAATACCGTCTATACATCACCCACCGTTGACACCAAGACCGGTGAAATCTTCATCAAGTTCGTCAACTCCGAGGCCATTGACAAAGAACTAACCATCAACATGGGCAAAGGCCAAAATAAGAAGAAATACACCGCCACCATCGATTTCATCTCATCACATGACACCAGCATCAAGAACCAGGGAGATCAGAACACCTACGCCGGCGCACAGCCCCAGGCACAGGCTTTAGGCCCCGGCGGACGTCCCGGACAGTTCGGCGGATTCGGCGGCAACCGTAACCGTGTCAGCTACACCGAGGCCGTAGTTCCCCACACCAAGGAACTTGGCACCATCAAGAAGCAGTTCACACTTACCCTGCCAGAGAACTCAATTGGTATTATAAAACTCACACCCAAAATGTGAAATTGGGGATGCATCCCCAATTCCACATTTTGCGGCAGGGGAACTTTTTTGGATATCAGTATCAGAAACCATCGCCGCAAGGCGCGTAGTTTCAGATACTGATATCCCAAAAAGTCCCCCGGTGCAAAAGGGGTCAGACCCCAATTGTATCATCAGATACTTCTTACTCCCACTCAATAGTCCCAGTAGGTTTCGGAGTAAGATCATAAAGCACGCGGTTAACCCCGGGAACCTCAGTAATAATGCGCTGAGTAATATGGTGCAGCAGCTTATAAGGAATCTCCTCAATGGTAGCCGTCATTGCATCGCGGGTATTCACCGCACGGATAATCACGGGCCAGTCCCAGCTGCGCCTGTTCTCCTTCACGCCCGTTGACTTGTAGTCCGGAACAATGGTAAAATACTGCCATACCTTGCCCTCCAAGCCGTTCTTGGCAAACTCCTCGCGCAGGATTGCATCGCTCTCACGCAGAGCCTCCAGCCTGTCACGGGTAATGGCACCTGTGCAGCGCACGCCCAGACCCGGGCCCGGGAACGGCTGACGGTAAACCATGTTGTCGGGCAGACCCAGCTCCTTGCCTACCACGCGAACCTCATCCTTGAACAGCAGCTTTATAGGCTCCACAAGCTCAAACTGCAGGTCATCGGGCAGACCGCCCACGTTGTGGTGAGACTTAACGGGACCTGACTCCACAATATCCGGATAGATAGTACCCTGAGCTAAGAATGAAATACCCTCAAGCTTGCGTGCCTCCTCCTCAAATACGCGAATGAACTCAGCGCCTATGATCTTGCGCTTCTGCTCCGGATCAGCCACACCGGCCAGCTTGTCCAGGAAGCGATCCACGGCATCCACATAAATAAGGTTGGCATTAAGCTCATCACGGAACACCTTAACCACCTGCTCGGGCTCACCCTTGCGCAGCAGACCGTGGTTCACATGCACAGACACCAGCTGCTGCCCCACAGCCTTTATAAGCAGCGCAGCCACTACCGATGAATCCACGCCGCCAGACAGAGCCAGCAACACCTTCTTGCTGCCTATCTGGGCACGCAGCTCCTTAATCTGTTCATCAATGAATTTCTTGGCCAGGGCCGGAGTCGTAATACGCTCCATGCTGGCCGGACGTACGTTACCTGTAGCCATATCTCAAAAATATTTATAAGTTGATAAATTTCCTGATACAAAAATATCATAATTAACACAAAATGAACACCCCGCATAATCCATACTTTTCAACAGATTCATTCCGCGCGCACAACGCCGTTTATTAAATCCTGTTCCAGCACCATCAACAAATCCCGTAAAATGGAATAAACGCTAAGGATTATATCACATACGTGAAACATTAAATAATTTATCAAAAGATTATTCACAGTACCCCTGGCTATATTTGTTCTGCGAATAAAGCACATTTAAGTCGATTCCGGACTTATACCGAATCAGTATTTCTAAAGATCTCCTGTCTGCGAAGACAGGAGTTCTTGTTTATGTCACGGAGTTGCAGTAAATTCGCGTTCAGAATTGAAACCAATAACAAAAATATGAAATACTACATCCTATTCGGCCCTCCCGGGGCAGGCAAAGGCACGCAGGCCGGCGCCATATCAGATAAATATAACCTTAAACACATCAGCACGGGTGAAATGCTCCGCGCAGAGATTGCCGCAGGCACGGAACTGGGCAAGCAGGCCAAGGAACTCATAGACGCAGGCAACCTTGTACCAGACAGCGTAGTAGAAGGCATGATAGAGAGCACCTTCAACAAGAACAAAGACGTGGCAGGCTTCCTGCTGGACGGATTCCCCCGCACTCTGGGCCAGGCCGTTGACCTGGATGAGATGCTGGCCCGCCGCGGAGAGAAGGTGAACGCCGTAATCTCCATCATGATCAAGGATGAGACCATAAAGGAGCGCATCCGCCACCGCGCTGAGATTGAAGGCCGTGCCGATGACGCCAATGAGGAGACCATACAGAACCGCATAGCCACTTACCACAAGCAGACCGAACCCCTTATAACCTATTATAAGAATGCCGGCAAATACCAGGAGGTTGACGGAGAGTGCGGCGGCATAGAAGATGTCCGCAAGGCCATGTTCCGCGTCTTCAAGGGAATAGACCGCAAATTTATGGAGCGTCAGGTAGTACTTGATGACTCACTGCTTGATAAAGTCCAGATGCTGGCTCAGGAGTCACCCCGCCTGCGCATGAACTACGATCTGCGCAACAGTGAGGATGACCAGTCACAGCGCATGCTCAACGTAATGCTGCCCGGCACCCATACCACCATCCACAAGCACAACCTGTCCAGTGAGACCGTAATGCTTATGCGTGGCCGCATGGATACCGTATTCTTTAACAACAAGGGCGTTGAGATGCAGCGCATCCACATGGGCGGTGATACCGGCGTGTTCGGCGTGAACATTCCCAAGGGCCAGTGGCACACATTTGAAGTTTATGATTTAAGCATCATATTCATGGCTCAGGACGGCCCCTGGTCACCTCTAAGTAAAGAGAACATGCTGTAATAAAACATATCAATAAAAGAGCGGCTCTGAAACAACTCAGAGCCGCTCTTCTTTATCTAGTATAAAAACCTTAAGCTTTCTCCTCTTCTTCTCCGGTAAACTGCTCTTTAAGTTTAGGTAAATACTCCTTGGCAAGAACAATTCCACATCCTAAAATAATGCCCAAGAATGTCCATACAACCAGAGTTTTGGCGCGGCTGTTAGAAGCCTTCATAGGCACTGTCACCGGCTGTATGACGGTGAATACCGGAGTATCCTTCTTTACCTGCATCTTGGCCTGTTCCAGCTGCTTGGCCATCTCATTGTATATGGAACTGGCCACATTGTACTTGGCCTGTATGCGGTCACGCTCTATGCGTGCACGTGTAGTTGCCACATTCTGTGAACGGTCAGTAATGGTAGCCAACTGCTCCTGATAGCGGTCATTCTCCTGCTTCACTTCATCATAACGGGCCTGAATATATGCCAACTCGTTTTCAGACTTCTCAATACGGAACCTGGTCACCTCATCCTGAAGCTTCTGCTGAGCTTTCATAGCCAACTCTGCAGTCTGTAAAGGCTCACGACCGTTCACTGTGAGAGTAATATATCCTTCCTTCTTGTCAACAGCCAATGACATCACTTCACCAAATTTCTCCAGCATCTTATGCTCTTTAACACTCACCACTAGTGGTTTGGCTGTTCCGTCAGCATCGTTCCCTTCACTCTTCAGTTCCACCTCAGGCTGTTCGCCCTTGATAGCACCCATTATCACTCCCGGAAGACCTAAGGTATATTTCTTTACCAAGTCAAAGACTGTGGGTTTCTCATATCCGGCCTCAGCATAGTCTATCATGCTTATCAGTGTATCAGACTTGGAATAATGCAACGGAGTGTGCATCATCTCCAGACGGAATGGTACACTGTTCACTATCTGCGGATATATAAGCGGTGACAGTTCAGCAGCAGAAGTGGCAGTACCCAAGTCAAATCCGGCCAATGATGCCAGGCTACTTAAAGATGAGTTGGACTTGGAGTTCAGCTGCGGCACCATCACTGTACTTACTGAATATGTACGTTTCATAGTAAGGGCTGCCACCAATCCTAACAGCATGAATACAACCGTACAAATTATAACCGTCAAACGGCCGTCCCAAAGGCTCTTTACAAGGGCTATTATGTCAATGCCCTCCTCTTCTTCCTGGCCAATAGGAGTATTGTTAATGTTCTCCTGCATATTACTTCAATCTATCAATTAGAATAACAAGCGAAACAACCGATGTCAAAGTCGTGACAGACTGATTAAGTGTATTGCTCCAATTTATTTTCTCCTTTGGAGTCTCCAGTTTCTCACGTTTCTCCTGATCTATATTCAACGTAACTACGCTTCCCGGCTGAACCTTGGGGTAGCGGCGTATTCCAAATAATGCACGTGACGTACCTTCAGACTGGTAATTCTGTGTGGTAACCGTAACGCTGTTCTTGTTGGCAACCTTCTGGAAACCGCCTGCATAATGGCGTACATACCAGGCAGCGCTCTTCTTGCCCTGATATACCATAGTCTTGTTGGTCGATGAGAATTCATCGGGTACATACTGAGCCATTCGTGTACCAATCTCACGTATTGTAACCGTATTCTCCAGACGGTTAATGTTTATTACGTCACCCTCCATCAGAATCAGGTCAGCGGCCATTCTGCCCTTATTGCTCTTGGCCTTCTTAAGGTTCATGCCTATAGGCCCTCTGTTGTTGTATGAACGCATCACAATGGCATTCGGATCAGCGTCATCAAGCAGTCCGCCTGCCATCTGTATTATCTCCCATAACTGTGTACGGTCATCGGTCAGCATATAATAGCCGGGATACTTTACACGGCCGTTTATCTCTACGGTACGTCCTGTAGTAAAGTTAGGGATACGGTGAACCACAATGTTATCGTATGGATTCAGCTGGAAGTTGCCGTTCTTCACGTTGTAGTCTTCATCCAGTTCCAGAGTCATCACATCAAATTTTGCACCCCTGTCAGACAGGTTCAGTCTATATACCTGTACATTGCTGTATGAAGCGCCAACCTCAAATCCGCCGGCCATCTCTATCAGGTTACGCACACTGAGTGACCCGTCAAATGTAGTCTTGACCGGATTCTTCACAGCACCACTCACGCTCACCTCACCTACATTCGTATAGGTAGTATTGTCATATACATTAAGTCTGTCACCCGGCTGTAGCTCCTCATCCAGGTCATCTTCAAGTGATATGCGCAGATACTCCATCTTTTCAGGGTTGGTCATATCGCTGCGGAATATGTAAGCTACGGGATAAACGCTTGGTTTAAGTCCTCCTGCATATTCAATTGCCTGGCCCACCGTCATACGGTCATTCAGACCAAACTGGCGTGAGAAAGGTTCACGTACCTGTCCGCTTACTGCAATAGTACCTAAATCACGATATGTTGACTGCTCCAGAACCGTAACCACATCACGGGGCATAAGCCTGAAATCAGGGTTGCCGCCTACGCCGGGGTAAGGCACTGTAAGTACCTCTACAGTCTCATCAGGCTTTGTGCGCTCCACAAACACATAGTCAGTCTTGGCGGTATAGCGCGGTTTGGCATTCTCTATCAGGGTCCTTAGCGTTCCGTTCTTGCCAATGTCATAGTTGCCTCCGTAATAGACACAGCCGTTTATGGCCACATACTGCTCCATAGGCTTGTTAGATGTACGTATGCGGACTATGTCACCATTGTACAGGCTCACCTGCTGACTGCCGTTCATCACATTCTGCAGGTCAAACTCCATAAACTTAATCTCACCGTTCTCCATACGCTCCACCTGCACAAACTCAGGATAGACATTGTAAGTAAGTCCGCCTGCATAGTTAATCAGGTCCTTAAGGTTTTCACCTGCAACCATCTCATAACGCATAGGGCGGTTTACTGCACCCTCTATTGTAACAATGTTCTGTGCCACTGGTACATACAGCACATCGCCGTTCTGCAGGTCATAACGTGAGTACTGATTGGGGTTTGTCATATACTGGTACAGGTCCAGTTTGCTGGACTTGCCTCCGCGTGACAGCTGCACATTACGTACTGAACCAATCTCAGAAGGACCTCCTGCTGCAGCCAGGGCGTTGAAAGCTGTGTTAAGGGCACTCAGGGTAAAACCGCCCTGTACGCCCACCTCACCGTATATGCTTACCTGGATGGTACGTGCAGTGGTTATGGTTACGGCTATCTGGTCAGAGCGGAATGAATAGTGGCTTGACAGCTTGCTGTTTATAGCCTGACGGGCCTGCTCCATTGTCAGGCCTTTAAGGAATATCTTTGAACCGTTTGCCGGCTGTATTGAGCCGTCGGCACCTACGCGCTGATGGATCTCGGTCTGTGATGAACCGAATATTGAGATATGGACCTCATCGCCCTCACCCAGAACGTATGTATCAGGAGCCTGGGCACCATCGGTAGTACGGAACACGTCTAATGACTTGCCTGTAAACAGGGAGTGACCGTATATGTCATCACCTGCAGTGGGTGAAACATTGTTTTCCTTAAGTGCTGTTGCCAATGCAACCTCAGCGGCAGCCTCGCCGTTTGTTGTCTGAGGAACATCTGTAGCTGATGTTACAACCTCAGCGCCACCCGTTGCAGCTGCAGCAGGAGCAGTATCGGCAGCAGCCTTTTCGGCCTGCATCTTGTTCAGGATATCCATTACCCTGCCCTGATAGTTAGCATACTCAGTTGCAGGAATGTTATCTACATCTATGCCCTCCTCCATAAGCCGGGCCCTTACCTCGGTCTCATTCAGACCGCGTTTCTGTAATTCGGACTGAGCCATGGCAATCATTGATGCACTCTGACCTAACACCGTCAACGGCATCATGACAGTAAGAAAAAACAGGATTTTCTTCATATAGATTTGTTTAAAGTTTATCGTTATCATACATCTCAAATATGCTGTTCTTGCTCTTGAACTCCGGTACAATCTTTTTCATCAGTTTAACCATCTCAGGTATCTTTACGCGCTTGGACAGTTCCGTAAGTTCATCGCAAGCCTGTACAGCCTCCTCATAGTCATACTCACGCACCTTTGCTATACGGATGCGGTCATGTGACGTAGGCTCGGTATTCTCAGTATCGGCCAGAACCTCCTCATAAAGTTTTTCTCCCGGACGCAGACCTGTATATTCTATCTCTATGTCCTCACCAAGCTTTAAGCCGGCCAGTTTAATCATACGTTTTGCCAGGTCAGATATCTTTACGCTCTCACCCATATCAAACACGAATATCTGATTGCCCGTACTCATGGTGGCAGCCTCCATAACCAGACGGCATGCCTCAGGAATTGTCATAAAGAATCGCGTAATATCAGGATGTGTAACGGTAACCGGACCACCCTTCTGTATCTGTTCACGGAAACGCGGAATCACTGAACCGTTAGAACCAAGCACATTACCGAACCTGGTTGTCACAAACTTGGTATGGCCCTCTACCTTACCCTGCTCCACGGCCAGTCCAAGTGACTGCACATAGATTTCAGCCAGACGTTTGGAGCATCCCATTATGTTGGTAGGGTTCACAGCCTTGTCGGTAGAAATCATCACCATCATGTCAACCCCGTACTCAATGCACTTGTCGGCCACACTGCGTGAACCGCATACGTTTGCAAACACAGCCTCGCAGGGATTCTCCTCCATAAGCGGCACATGCTTGTAGGCAGCTGCATGGAAAACCACCTGCGGTTTCCAGGTACGGAAAGCATAATCCAGACGTGACAAGTGGCGCACACTGCCTATCACAGGCACAAAATCCAGCCTGGGGAACCTGGCCTCCAGTTCCAGCCTAAGGTTGTGCATAGGTGTCTCGGCATTATCAAACAGCACAAGTTTCTTTATGCCGAATGTTGCCAGCTGACGGCAAAGTTCCGAACCTATGGAGCCTGCCGCACCGGTTACCATAATAACCTTGTTCTTGAAATAATCCTTTATGGTATCCAGTGATATCTTTATCTCCGGACGTCCCAGCAGGTCCTCAATCTTAACCTCACGTATCTGGCTCTTCATGAAACGGCCGCCTATAACCTCATCCACCGACGGGGCAATCAGGGTTTTTATACCATTATTGGCACAGAATGAAATAAGACCGTTCTGCTCTTTCTGGGCATCAGACTCAGTGCTGAACATGATGGCACCCACATTCATGTTAGTGGTTATGTTCTTAAGGTCTTCTTCAGATTCATAGACATATATGGGATAATCTGATATCTTCATGCTGTGATCCTGATGGTTGTCAGACAGGAAACCTATCAGCTTATAGTGAGGCGAGTTAAGGAATCTGGTAACAGAAGCCACAGACTTGTCAGACAGTCCGTAAGCCAAAACCCTCATAGCACTGTTCCTGATATTGCCGCTGTCCTTCCCGCCCAGCCTGGACCGTATTGAATCATACATATAGACCATCAGCAGCCTGATGCATATTATCAGGAACACAGACAGAAGCAGATCATAGAACAGAGCCACAAACAGAATAGGACTGAACAGGCCTAAAATCCACAAGAGTATTGCCAGCAAAATATCCTTGGTCAGGAAAATGAATACGAAATTGGCCAGGTCCCTAAGAGTGGAGTGCCTCACAATCACATTGTAGCTGCGGAAAATGAGCATGGCCACAATACTGAACACCAAAGACCCACCTAACCACCAAGCAATGAAATAACCGGAAAAAGGCTCTACCTCCGAAAATACCGTCAGAAAGAACAGCACCATACCCGATGCCAACACTGACAACATCAGATCAACACCAAAAATAATCCTGGGGCTCAGAAACTCCGACACATACTTTGATAACTTGAAACCCATATCTTGCTTTGCTTTAATTATCTCTTCAACTCACCGTTTTAACCTCCGTATAGTTCCCTTCTTTTCTTTGAAATTTCTGGTCTTATTTCAGACCTTATAACAAGTTTTTTTAGAACTATAACTCCTTATTGACCTTTAGTTTGACTTTAAGAGTTATGAATCCTTTATTGTACTTCCATAAGTTTGAAACGAAAGGCGTCGATAAAAGTTATAACTAAATAGCAAAATTATATAATATTTCAGTAAGGACCTTCTTGTGAACACTGAAATTTTATTCCGCCGAGAAAATTTTTATTCTCTGCTCCTCGCTCCGCTTGCAAACCAGCAGCTGACCGCCTTTCTCAGACACAATATATCCCTCAAGCCCCTGCAGAACCACTTTCTTGAGCCCCTCCGTATGTACCACACAATCAGAGCTTTCATAGAAACGCACATTACCCACAGCAGCATTATTATCAGAGTCCTTCTCCAGTTTCTCATGAAGCGACTGCCAGTTCCCCAAATCGCTCCACCCAAAATCCGCCGGATAAGTGTAAACTTTCCCCTCCAACGCCGCCGGCTCCATCACCGCATAGTCAATCGAAATCTTCTCACACCGCGGAAAAATCTCCAAAATGCTACCATTGGGGACGGTTCCGTTTGGCATGATTTTGCTCGAAATGCTACCATTGGGGACGGTTCCGTTTGGCATGATTTTGCTCTCGGAGCCATCGGAAATCATGCCATTGGGGACGGTTCCGTTTGGTAGCATTTTTGAGTCTGGAACCATCGCATCCATTTGTTCAGCAAGAACAGGCTTATACGCTCTGATTGAGTCAGTTATGGTCTTCACATTCCAAACAAAAATGCCCGCATTCCAAAGGTAATTTCCATCGGCCAGGTACTTCTTTGCGGTCTCCAGATCGGGCTTCTCCTTAAACGCCTCAACCGCCTTGATCTCCGATTTATTACCGCCCATATTCCGCGATTCCGAATCCCCGCCCAAAGCCTTGACGTAACCATATCCAGTCTCCGGCCGATTAGGTTTAATGCCGATGGTAACGATGAAATCATGCCCCGCCGTGAACTCCAATGCGCCCGATATCACGCGCCTGAACTCATCGGGATTCATAACCACGGCATCGCTGGGAGTAACCACCACGTTGGCATCGGGATCCTCGCGCCTGATGCTCCAGCACGCCCACGCAATGCACGGCGCAGTGTTTCGGGCAGCCGGTTCCGCCAGGATATGCGCATCGGGAATGCTCGGAATCTGCTCCTTGACAATATCCACGTACGCCTGATTGGTCACCACCCAGAAGTTGCTCTCCGGGCAAATGCCCTTAAACCGGTCCACGGTCAGCTGGATCAGGCTCCTGCCGCAACCCAGAATATCAATAAACTGCTTAGGAAACTCCGGGGTACTGAGCGGCCAAAACCTGCTCCCAATACCTCCCGCCATTATCACCACATGATTCATAATCCAAAAATGCTACCAAAGGGGACGGTTCCGTTTGGCATCATTTTCAAAATGCTACCATTGGGGACGGTTCCGTTTGGCATGATTTTTATCGGCACCAAACAGGACGGTTCAGCTTGGAGCTACAAAAAACTAAATACATTCAAAAAAATCCCGAAAATACTACCAAACGGAACCGTCCCCTTTGGCAGCATTTTCAATATCTGTTGCGGTGGAAAAGCCGATGAATCTTATTCACAAGCCCCCCGCGCTGATTATCAATAAACGCATCCAAAACCTTGCAGAAACCACCCACAGGCCGGATATCGTAATCCGCAACCGCCGCCGGAATCAGGCAGCTGAACCCCTCCTTGAGCACCACCTCAGCACCCGTAGCGCGCACCTTAATCACGCAATCGCCCTCAAGGCACATAGTAATGATAAAGCTGTCATACTTAAGCAGATTCCTGTGAAATTCTCGTCCGATTTCAGTGACGCGGGCGCTGAAAAACCTGGACTCCATGATAAGGTTGGCCCGGTCATTCCTGACCGCATAATCCGTCCGATATTTCCGCTCCACCTTGTAGCTAAGTGCCTGAGCAGCATACTCAGTATGCAGTTCACGCGGCTTCCCGTCCAGCCCCGGCCGGTTGTAGTCAAAGATCCTGTAAGTCACGTCCGATGACTGCTGAATCTCGGCCAGCAGGATCCCGCTGCAGATGGCATGCACACGCCCCGCCGGAATGTAAAACACATCGCCCGCATGCGCCTCATGACGCGCCAGAGCATCGGTTATAGTGCCGTCCGCAACCATCCGCTTGTACTCATCGGCCTGGAGTTTCTTCTTGAAACCGGCATAGATGCAAGCCCCCGGCTCAGCGTCCAGCACATACCACATCTCGCTCTTACCCAGCTTGTTATGCTCGCGCAGAGCCATCTCATCGTTAGGGTGAACCTGGATGGAAAGGTCGTTCCGGGCATCGATGAACTTGACCAGCAGAGGCATCTTCCCGCCGTTCCGCCTGGCCACAGCCCGCCCCAGAATCTCCTCCGGAGCCGAAGCAACCACCTCGGGCAGCGTCTTACCCGCAAAAGCCCCATTAGCAACGACTGAAGGCGAGCTCTCCACAGCGCTCACCTCCCAACTCTCGCCAATGTTATCCTGAGCGGGCAACCCCTTCCACCGAGTAAGCCTGTCGCCTCCCCACACAACTGCGTGCATGTTAGGCTCAAACAACATCGGATACACCTCTACTCTACTCATCGCGCCGCAAAGTTACAAAAAAGCTACCAAAGGGGACGGTTCCGTTTGGCACGATTTTCAAAATGCTACCATTGGGGACGGTTCCGTTTGGCATCATTTTCAAGTTTGACACAAAATGCTACCAAACGGAACCGTCCCCTTTGGCAGCATTTTCAAAGATTGACACAAAATGCTACCAAACAGCGCTCGGCCCAAAGGGACGATTTCAAAAAGCGAAGCGACTGAAAAAAGGTTTAGTCCGACGGCACGAAAGGGAAAGTCAACTGTCCTCTCTGATAATCTTCTCACAAACCCCACGGCTAATCCCGGTAACACGCGTAATCTGCCTGATACTAGCCCCGTACTCAATGATCATTTTCAGCACCTCATTCCGCTGAGGCTTAGGATAATGCTGAATTTCCGATATCGTTTCAATCCCGCACACCTGATGAATAAACTTCCGAACTTCATCGTCATCCATCCGAACGCTAGTATCATTATCAAAATCCAACATGCGCTTAGTCTTAGGCAGCGGCTCATCGACCAACTCCTGGAGCGCATCGAAAGAAATCTTACAAAAAACCGCATCCTTGGCGCACATAGGGACGTCACAAACCATTCCAGGTTCATATTCGCGCCAGCTGCTCCAACGATAATATCGGACATTATTGACCATCCCGCCCGCCACCGGATTCTGATGAATGTACCTGAGCAGCTGCACAAAATACTCCATATCATTCACCGTCTCACTCCTGAAACGGTCCTGGAAAAGATGCCCCAGATGCTCATACTTCCGATTAAAATAATACGCATAAGAGACTGAAATACTTTTAATTGCGTCCGATAACCCACACTTCTGCTCCTTCACCAGCAGATGCACATGATTGGGCATCAGGCAATAAGCGTAAATCACAAGCAACGGCTCAGCCGGCTTCCCCGTCTCATCAACAGGAAACGCCACCCGCTCCATCAGACTCAGAAACTTAAGGTAATCCTTATCACATTCAAAGATATCCTGCCGGTTCACCCCGCGCAGCATAACATGGTAAATGCCAGAATCACTGGCCAATCTTGCTTTTCGTGCCATGGTTTTTGCAAACATTAAAAATTAGACATGGCAAATATAGCAAAATCCTACCAAAGGGGACGGTTCCGTTTGGCATGATTTTCAAAATGCTGCCATTGGGGACGGTTCCGTTTGGTAGCATTTTCAAGTTAGACACAAAATGCTGCCAAACGGAACCGTCCCCTTTGGCAGCATTTTGCTATCTTTGGAACCGATGAGCACCGAAAAGCATCCGTTCGAACCCTTCCTGCCCGAAAATGCAAGGCTCCTATTCCTGGGCAGTTTCCCGCCCCAGCCCCACCGCTGGTGCATGCCATTCTACTACCCCAACTGGATCAACGACTTCTGGCGCATCATCGGCCTCATCCATTTCAACGACAAAGACCACTTCTGCATAATCAAGGAAAAACGCTTCAACGAACCCCAAATACGGGAGTTCTGCACCCAAAACGGCCTGGCCTTCTACGACACCGCAACAGAAGTTAAACGATTGAAAGACAATGCTTCTGATGCATTCCTAGAAGTAATAACCCCGACCGATATCCCAGCACTGCTGCAAAAAATCCCCCTCTGCACCACCATAGTAACCACCGGCCAAAAAGCCACGGAAGTCATCGCACAAACCTTCAACTGCCCCATCCCGCCCATGGGAAGCAACATCGGACTCAGCATTGAAATCGGCACTGAAATTGGCCACAACAAAGACAGCGCACCCATCGCCCGCCAAATCACCTTCTACCGAATGCCCTCCACCTCCAGAGCCTACCCGCTCCCCCTAAACAAAAAAGCCGACGCCTACCGCCAGCTCTTCCAGCAAAATCATACCAAAGGGGACGGTTCCGTTTGGTATGATTTTCAAAATGCTACCATTGGGGACGGTTCCGTTTGGTAGCATTTTCAAGTTTGACACAAAATGCTGCCAAACGGAACCGTCCCCTTTGGCAGCATTTTAGATCTCCGGATGCCAAAGATGCCGCTGCATATCCACGTGCCCGTTGCTCTTAAATGACACACCCTCAGCCTCTAACATCGGCCGATGCTGACTCCATCCCGGAGCCGTGCGCCCCTCCTTGTTCACCACCCGATGACACGGCAGCACCTCCGCCCCAGGCGTATATCGCAGCGTCCGACCCACCATCCTCGCATGACTAGGCCACCCCGCCAAAGCCGCGACATTACCGTATGTCGTCACTTTCCCGCGCGGAATCTGACTTACGATGCTCAGCACATCGGCCTGAAACGCCCGCGCCTCCTCCACCGACATCTTATCCGGATAATCCTTCATAATTTATTATGGTGTGCTAAAGGGGACGATACCAAAGGGGACGGTTCTGTTTGGTAGCATTTCAGAGCTTGCCCTGCTCACCGAGGTAGGAATCCTTGAAGCCCAAAAAATAAAGCACGCCATCAAGTCCGATGGTGTTAATGCTCTGCTCAGCAGTAGCAACCACGCGGGGTTTAGCATGGAAAGCAATGCCCAAACCGGCCTCCGTAATCATCGGCAGGTCATTGGCGCCATCGCCCACAGCGATAGTCTGCGCCAGGTTCACTTTCTCCACCTGCGCAATCAGATGAAGCAATTCCGCCTTCCGATGCCCATCCACAATCTCACCCACATATCGGCCTGTAAGCTTACCGTCCTCACCTATCTCCAATTGGTTAGCATACACATAATCAATACCATAGCGCCGCTGCAGATACTCCCCAAAGAACGTAAATCCGCCCGAAAGAATCGCAATCTTATACCCGCAAGTCTTCAAAACCGACATCAGACGATCCACGCCCTCAGTAACCGGCAGATGTTCGGCAATATCACGCATCACGCTGACATCCAGTCCCTTAAGCAACGCCACGCGACGGGTGAAACTCTCCTTGAAATCAATCTCGCCCCGCATTGCGCTCTCCGTAATGGCGCGAACCTGCGCCCCCACGCCGTTCCGCTCGGCCAATTCGTCAATGCACTCCGTCTGAATGAGCGTCGAATCCATATCAAAACAGATTAACCGCCTCATTCTGCGGAACATATCATCCTTCTGGAACGAAAAATCCATCTCCATCTGCTGCGACATCCGCATCAGCTTGGAGTGCATCTCACGCCTGTTCACGGGCTCGCCGCGCAGCGAAAATTCAATACACGCGCGCGTCTGCTTGTCAAGTTTTTTGATACTCTTGCGCCCTGTAAGACGTATTATACTGTCGATATTAAGCCCCTGATCAGCAAGAATCTGCGTAGCCGCCTGAATCTGCCTGGCCTCCAGCTGACGCCCCAGCACAGTAAGGATATATCGGTTTTTACCCTGATGCCCCACCCAATCCTCGTACTCATCATCGCTGATCGGAGAAAATCCGATATTCACGCCCAGCTCGGTGGCCTTAAACAGCAACTCCTTCATCGCAAGGCCCGATTTCATCTCGTCCATGCGCATTAAAATGCCCAATGACAGCGTGTTATGAATGTCCGCCTGCCCGATGTCCAGCACCGTTGCATCATACTTGGCAAGAATGCCCATGACCGCCGCCGTCAGTCCCGGCCGGTCCTGTCCCGTAATCCGAATTAATATCTGCTCCTCTTTCATATCAGCAAAGATAAAAAAATGCTACCAAAGGGGACGGTTCCGTTTGGCATGATTTTCAAAATGCTACCATTGGGGACGGTTCCGTTTGGCATCATTTTCAAGTTTGACACAAAATGCTACCAAACGGAACCGTCCCCTTTGGCAGCATTTTCACTACCCTCGTACGCCGTAGTCAAAAATCCGACGCACAACACGGGTGCTCTTGCAGCCGCATCGGGCAATAAACCGCCCCAAACCGCTGTAAAAAAGCATCGCCCAAAGCCGTTCATGCCTCTTCCGCTTCAGGATTTCCTTGTTAGTTTCCTTAAACGAAACCCCGTCAGAAATAGCCAGAAACGCATTCCGCGCCGTCACAAAAGCATAATAAAGCCCCTCAAAAGTCAGCTTATTGGCATAACCGCCGGCATCGCCAATCAGAATAATATGGTCATTGTCCGATACAACCTCCTTCGTGGGAATGTGCGCGCCCCTGATTTTAGTCTCCCCGATGCCCTTATCGGCCAAAATCTCCCGGAACAGCGCCACGCTGGCAAATTTTGAGCCAAAACCCACCACATCATGCTCCACGCTGGGAAAAAGATAGTAATAACCCGCCGCAAATTTGCGCGAAACGGCCCCCTCAATCACCTCGCTCCGCTTGGGAACGTACTGCTCCAGAAAAAGCATATTCCCGTCATAACGCCCCGCCACCTGATGCCGGACCCGACTGTTAGCCCCATCGGCCCCCACCAGATACTTGCACCGGATCTGCTCCCCGGACTTCAAAAAAACATCAATCCGCCCATCGGAAAGCACCTCAAAATTGCCGAACGAATCCTGCAAAAACCGCCCGCCAACCTTCAAAAATTCCTGCAAAAGGGCATAATCGAACGCCTTCCGATCAACTATTCGAAGTTCTTCCGATGGTTCAAAATCGGCAGCCAACTTGCTTTCAATCATCACTTTAAGCCTGCGCACGCTCCTATATTCATACTGAAAATCAGGCATCAGCTCTCCAAGCAGCTCATAAGCCTTGACCGTCAGTCCGCCCCCGCAAACCTTCTCCCTGGGGAACGTCGCAAAGTCCACCAGAACACAATCAACCCCCGCCTTCTTGAGCAGATACGCGCACGTGGTCCCCGCCGGCCCCGCCCCAATCACAACAACTTCCGATTCCATCACAAATTCACTTCACCCCACAAAATTAGCAAAATGCTACCAAAGGGGACGGTTCCGTTTGGCATGATTTTCAAAATGCTACCATTGGGGACGGTTCCGTTTGGTAGCATTTTCAAGTTAGACACAAAATGATGCCAAACGGAACCGTCCCCTTTGGCATCATTCGTGAGCCGCGAGCCAGTTAGTAAGCACCTTACAGTACTCATCGTGAGCATCCACAAAGCACATATGACGCGAGCCCCGGAAAAGATGCCAAACGCTGCCGGGAATATTCTCATAAAGCGATGCCGCCACCACAGGCGTGCAAATATCGCGCGTACCGCTGCAAATCAGCGTCGGCTGTGTAATCCTGCACAGCTTATCCGTGTACTCAAAATCCTTCAGACTACCCAGCGGCTGATACTCATTCGGCCCCCAACCATAAAGATAAGACTCTGCGCCAGAGCGCTTTGGCCTACGCAAGCACTCAGGCGAACCAGCATCCACGCTAGTCACAAACAGCTCAAAATAATGCTCATTGGCGCGAATATAGTCCGCATCGTCCCACGCACCACTGGCTTCGGCCCGACGGATTGCCTCCTGATCCTCGGCCGACATATATTTTATAAGCCGATGCTGCTCGCTGGCCCATAACGAACTCGATGCGTGACCCGATGAAAGAATCATCGATTGCACACCAACAGGTTCATTATCAATAGCATACGCAATAGCCTGCATCGCACCCCAAGACTGCCCCAGGATATGAACCCTATCCAGCTTCAGGTACTCGCGCAGGGCAATCAGCTCATCAATCCACGTCTTGAGCGTCCACAGCTCCGGATGCCCGTCCAGATACGAATTCCCGCACCCAATCTGATCGTACGAAATCACCTGCCGGCCTGTGTCGGCCATGCAATCCAGCACCTCAAAATAATTGTGCGTACTCCCCGGCCCGCCGTGCAGCAGCAGTAGCGGAGCCTTGTCCGATGCCTCCCCCACTATCCGGTAGTACGTCTCATGCCCCAAAAACGGCATGTAACCCTCAGTAATTTTTCTGTCCATTTTATATCAAATCCAACAAAATAGTACAATTGGGGTCAGGCCCCAATGGTACTATTCCATAACTTTGATGTTGATACTTAACTTACCGGCACTGACTGTGTATGAGCCAGGAACACTGAACTCAAAAATGGCATGGTCTCCGTCAATAGTTGATTCCATGTTACCCGGGTTCACCTTAATCTCTTTAGGCATTAACAAGCCATCTGCGTTACGATACGTAGCAATCAGCTTAGCACGGCCATTCTTCAGATAAAGGTCCCAGTCATTGATCTCCAATGTCCCCTCAGGGTCTTCGACCTCAATCGGGTTCAGTTGGTCTCTAATGTTATCCTTATTCTTTTCACAAGACACTACCAGGCCACCCAGGCCGCATATCAACACTGCCGAAAACAAATAAAGCAATAGCTTTTTCATATCAATAAAACTATACGCAAAGATAGCAAAATAGTACAAAAGGGGACAGACCCCTTTTGTATCATTTTAGAATCTGTGCAGCGGCATTCTTGGTGTCCACCTTCTCGATGATGCGCTCTAAAACACCCTCCTCAGAGAATATAAAGGTCCGACGCAGAGTGCCCAGAACAGTCTTGCCGTACATCTTCTTCTCGCCCCAGGCACCAAACGCCTGCAGCATCTCCGTAGAGGTATCGGCCAACAGCCTAAACGGCAGCTCATACTTGGCCCTGAAACCAGTGTGAGACTTGGCCGAGTCCTTGCTAACCCCCACCACATTGTACCCAGCAGCCGTCAGAGCCGCATAATTATCGCGGAACGAGCACGCCTCGGCCGTACAGCCCGACGTGTTGTCCTTAGGGTAAAAATACACAATTGTCTTGCGCCCATTCCCAATAAAGTCCGATGACCGAACCACCTGACCATCCTGGTCCACCACCTCAAACTGAGGCATCTTATCTCCAACTTTCAGCATAACTTCTCAAAAGTAGTACAATTGGGGACAGTCCCCTTTTGTACTATTTTCAAAAATGATACAAAAGGGGACTGTCCCCAATTGTATCATTTGTATCGTTTTTCAATCACACTCCAATCCAGAATCTGCCAGAGAGCATCCAGATGGGCGGCACGGCGGTTCTGATAATCAAGGTAGTAGGCGTGCTCCCAGACATCGAACGTAAGCAACGGCTTGAGACCGCGCACAACTGGGTTACAAGCGCCCGGCTCCTGCGTAATCACCAGCTCTCCATTAGCGTCACGAGACAGCCACACCCATCCGCTGCCAAACAGCCCCACGCCCTTGGCCACAAACTCCGTCTGGAATGCCTCAATAGAACCCCACTGCTTGACAATCTGAGCCTTCAGGTCACCGTCATCGGCCAAAGCAACGCCCTTAGCGGCAAACTGCGTAAAATAAAGATTATGATTCAGAATCTGCCCCGCATTATTAAACACCCCCTGATTGGCCGATGCACCACCAGCCGGATTAGCCTTGCACACAATCTCCTCCAGCGACAGCCCCTCAAAAACGCTCCCAGGCAGCAGTTTATTAAGATTATCCACATAAGCCTGCAGATGCTTACCATGATGGAAACTCAGCGTCTGAGCGCTAATCACCGGCTCCAGATCCTTGGAACCGTACGGCAACTCTATCAGTTCAAACATATCTCAATAGCATTAATTGGTTCAACAAAGGCGAAAATACGCATTTATTTACAACAATCCACTTCAGTACTATTCATAATTCAGCAAATCATCACAATACTCATCCAACACCGCAATCAAACGCTCCTTGTCTGGATTATCATCCCAAACGAACAACGACAGCACAAGATTGTAGCCCTCAGTCTGGCCAAATCGATCAATCTTCTTCAGTTCCGTTGGAGCATAAGATAAGTACCAAGACTCAAAGAGCCTTTTCCTCACCATTTCACGGCCATCCGATGAATCACACGTAATTAGCATAGAATCCAGATGATTCTGGAAAAACTTCACAAGAATAGCACAAATGGTATCAGACACACACTCATCTACCATTCCATCCACCCCGGGATCGAGTCTATCAAAATTAAAAGTGTAAAGATTATCAGCAAAAGGGAGCTTCAAGAAATAAGCAACATAAACAGCTCCCGAAGGTGTCTTAAAATGGTATTGTCCGTCTTCTACCCAATAATTATACGGGCGTAACGAACTCAACATCTCTCTCCTTCTCTATAGTCTTGCTCGGAACGCCTTCACGAATACTTCGGATGATAGAATGTTTATCCTCTATCATCTTAACAAAAATGTTATTATTCTCCTTCTTTTTCATGTCGTATAGTTTTATTCATTGGCAAATATAGTAATTAGCTTCAATAACTACAACATCCAGGTATTATTAGTGTTATATTTATACCGCTTATTATTAAATACATGGCCGATAAGCGAGCCCAGAAATAAATCACTTGTAATCTATTCCACATCATCAATAAGCTTCCCCAAGTCCCAACGCAGGAACTCCTCCAAAGGCACACCGCCGGAACCAACCACCAACGAGTAGTCCGGATTGAATCGTTTTTTAAACTCGCTCAATCCCTCGTTATCAGTTCTGCGTCCACTCTTCACTTCTATAGCTATCAGTTTATTGTCTGAATCTATGATGAAGTCCACTTCGTCATCACGCTCGCGCCAGTAGTACAACTTATAGTCATACTCATCAGCATTATTCAGCAGGTAAGCGCCCACAGCACTTTCCACCCAGCGTCCCCACTCCCTGGGAGCCGTGAAGGCTTTGTTATAACTCATGCCGCTCTGTACTGAGAACAAGGCCGTATTATACACCATCAGTTTAGGCACCGAGTTATACTTCCTGGCATTATCTGAGGCATACTTGTGCAATCCGCACAAGAGTATTGACTCAGCAAGAGTAGTCAGGTAGCCGGCCAATGTGGTCACATTACCCGCATCCTGCAGCTGCCCCACCATCTTATTAAGCGACAGTTCCTTACCCGAATATGCGCATCCCAGTTCAAACAGCTGCTTCATTAATGCAGGTTTATACACCGTTTTCGTCTTTAGCACATCCTGTTCAATGGCAGGAGCCACTATACTGTCCTTGATATACTTCCGCCAGCGACGTTCATCTTGAACATATTTTGCACCACCTGGATATCCGCCAAAATAGATATAGTGGTCCAAATCCATATTAAAAGCCTCATGCATCTCGCCATAACTCCAATGCGGCATTCTAATCAGTTCATACCTACCTGCCAACGATTCAGTCAATCCATCTTTCAACAGAAGGCGTGACGAACCCAGAATAACCAGTTTCAAGCCCAAGTCATGGAAAGTATCGTCATCCCATTCCTTCTTAACAGCTTCGCTCCAGTTGTCCACCTTATGCACCTCATCAATCACAAGCAGGAATTCAGACACGCCAGATGCTTTCATACGTGCCCTTGCCGTAGACCACATTTCACCTATCCACCCCGTATTATCAGGATCCACGTTGTCAGCACTCACAAACATATATGGCAAGTCAATCTCCTGAATCACCTGCTTCACCAAAGTTGATTTGCCAACTTGTCTCGGGCCAGATAACACCTGTATCTTATCCCGCGGCTCTTCTATTCTTGATTTTAGTTCGTTATATTGAATCCGCCTATACATAATCCATTGATATTTCAGCAGTAAAGTTAAACAAAATTCTCAATTCTACCAAACAAAATTCTCAAAAGTTATTTGCAAAATTCTCAAATTACAAAAATCAAGCTCAAACGCATACTGCAGTTGCCAGGTACAGACAAGTCAATGAACGAGATATATTCCTAACCATAATCACATCAGCATCCAACACTATCTGAATCTTATCCGGCATAAACCAAAGGATTAATCAATTCATTATAGTGTCCCTCCGATATTCGCCCCGTCTCAAAAAGATCCGTAGCCAGAGCACTGTAATCACCAATCACAAGGCCCTCATTTCCCTTCTCGTAAACACTGGTATCATAACCCCTACGCAGAGCAGCCTCACGTGTGGGAGCCGATAACAACGTCTGCAATTGTTCCTCACTAATGATTGCCAGCCGCTTAAGTCTATAAAGTAGCGCCTGACGTGAAACCTGGAACTTCTGCTCCATCTTTACAACGGTGGCAAGATCCAGTTGTTTCATTGCCCTGAAATCATCCGGAAGCATTGACAGCAACCCCACCCTGGGCAAGAGCAGATTAGAAGCAAACATATCGGCCGATTGTTCCGATGGCAGTGCCATCAACAGACTTAGTTATGCCGCCCTCCACACCCAAATTGAACAATAGGTCCCGATGCCCGATAACGACCAATTCATCCTTACGGCCTCAACAAATTAATCGGAGCCACAAACACCCCGTCCTCTCGCTTGTATGCACCACCAACGGCGGTCAGCACCAGTAGGAACGACGGAGCCTTCTCGTCACTCTTCTCCACTATCTTATCTCGCAACTTCTTCAGCGACTCTGCACCATCATTTATCAGGTCATCGCCACCCAACTTTATCTCAATGCCACCCCAGCGGCCGTCTTCCAGATGCACCACTGCGTCGCATTCCAGACCGGCATTGTCCCTGTAGTGTTTTACCACACCACCCATGCTGTCAGCATAAACCCTCAGGTCTCTCACGGCAAAATCCTCAAAGAACAGTCCGAAACTCTCTAAGTCATTCATCAAATCACCGGGACCTACCCCTAAACTCCTACAAGCAATAGAGGTATCCACAAAATGCCTCGTCGGGGTACTCCTGATCGATGTCTTCGACCGAATATTCGGATTCCAAGCCTCCATATCCTCAATGATATACAGGTCTTTCAGCGCCTCCATATAGTCATCATAGGTCTTGGTATCCATTGTCCGCTCATTACTCTGGCGGATATCACTGATGATAGTAGATACCGCAGCTTCCGATGAAATATTCCTTGCATAACTCCTCAGAATCATACGCAGCACTTCAGGCTTCTTGTTCCTGAACCGCTCGTTCTCGCTGTCCTCAAACACAAACAGCCCGTTATAGTAGTTCTTGGTTATCTCCAAGGCAATGTCACGGGGCGCCAATACCGCAATGGGCCAACCGCCTCTGCAAAGCAGGAATGCCACATCTTCCAGTGTAAAGTCTTGGTTCATGTCCCACGGGAAGTTCTCACCACCCTCAAAAAGGTCATTAAGAGATATCGTTCCTTTTGACTCCTTCGACTCCCACAGCGTCATGGGACGCATATTCAGCGGAGCAATCCTGCCTGCACCACTATGATGCACTTCTGTCTTATCAGCCGGCGTACTGCTTCCCGTCAGAATATATTTCCCGAACTCATAGTTAAAGTCCAGGTCATCCTTCACCTGATTCCAGATGTCCGGAGCCTTCTGCCATTCGTCTATCAGCCTTGGATTATCCCCTACCAGCATTGCCTTCGGGTTCATCCTGGCCATAGCAATAGCTTGTTTTGTGTTCAGTTTCACGAAACTCTTCTGGTACAGCATGCATGTAGTAGTCTTGCCGCAGAACTTTGGTCCCGCAACAACCACCGCTCCCGAAGTCTTCAATTTCAGTACAATCTGCTCTTCTATAAGTCTTTCGTAATACATTTTATATCAGTTTGACGGCGCAAAGATATAAAATTCCCAAGATTTTCAATCAAAAATTCCCAAGATTTTCAATTTTTGGAGCAGCGAGCGCCATCAAGCTTGCTTGTTTGGCCGAGTCGTGACAAAAATCAACGCAGTTAATTTCAACCTCGATTTTTCATAAAACAAAGGCCGATGCCTAAGCACCAGCCTTCACTTTTCACCTCCCAATAACACTCCCCAACTCCAACGCCTCCACCATATGCCACAAATTCTTAGGGATGTCAACCCCATAGCACCCACTCTCCCGACTCAGCACCACATCTTCTATGATAGAGCCATCATAATTGTGAGTAGTCACTCTAACCTTGCCTCGCAGGATAACGAAAGACTCATCCTTCGCCACGTGCCGATGGATGGGTACCACAGTCCCTGGCTCCACCGCATTCAGCATCCGATGACATTTATCAGAAAGAACTTATTAACTCGCTCTGATTCTTAGTCAGGAATAACCCGTCTATGGCCCCGGTGGGCAATTAGGATACTTTAATCTCCAGTTTATCCTTAATAGCCTCCACCAGATTAATCGGAGGCAGCACAAAACTAACCAGAGGTGAATTAGACGCTTCACATCTGGCATGAATCTCGCCTCTTGCAGCGCCCACGTTAATTGTGGCCAAATACTGCATAAAACCTGTTTCCAGTGTAAATGTGCCGTCCTTTATCATGCTGTCAAACGCCTGTGGCTCTACATCAAATGATGTCACAAGCTCCATTGACACCAGCATTTCGTCTTTACACTTATACTGATAGAAACCTGTTATTCTTACTCTTTTCAGGGCAGTATTAACACCAAATGTAAACTGTGTTTTTACTTCAATATCCTGTACTTCTGCCGGCTTAAATGTTTTATTTATTTCAACATTCTGTGTCAGCAGTTCTACTATTCTGAATGGTATTGGATTACTCATTATGCAGCTATTATTATTGTGTTATTAAAGGTATTGCTTATCACATATCCCTCTTTTGAGAATGATTCTTTTGTTTCAGTTTGCGTACATGTCATCTGCACAGCGTGCAATCTTACAGTAACATATGCGTTTGCTTCTGCGCCCATAATCACAGCATTATCCGTGAGTTTAAAGTTTCTCTCCTCATCGCAGAACAAGGGCGCATTATTGCCGTATTGTGCATTCATTTCATCCTCAAACCTCATAACCTCTACATTAAACTCTTCGCTTTCTGTAATTTCTGATATGGGTGAGAAAGAAACAAGATACACTCCATAGCTTGAGCTGAACTCATACTTTATAGTTAACCAGTTGTACTTATTAACCATCTCCTTGCACCAGCGTACAAGTATAAACTCTATTTCTTTATTCATACGGCTACTTTTGTAAAACGGTTAATATTGGTTATTAATCTTTCTGCCTGTGCCCTGCATTCCAGGCTTTCCTCTTGTGTAAACATCCTCTCGCTGTAATCTGCTAAGACTCTGTTTTGTTTTAGAATCCTTATATCCTCCTTAAAACCTCTCACTTCCGTAGGTTTTGCGTTCATCCTGTTGGCTATTTCGTTAATCACAAACTCGTGTGATCCATTTCCCCGTTCTGCTCTTTCTTCCTGTTCTGTGTATGATATAGAATTTTCTTCTAAATGTGCTAGCCTATACTTCATACATTGCAAAACAGCGTAATAAAAACAATGGATACTTGATGTGTAGAGTTGTTTGTCTGACGAAGATAACATTTCCCCGGCAGCCATGTTTTTTTGGTATTTTTCTTTCATATTATCCATAAAAGATAGATTCATAGGGTTGCAAATGTAGGTTTATTTACTCTACCTATTGTTTTGTTTGGATGGGTTTTTACTTTTTCGTTAAGAAGTTTTAACTAACGAGTGGTTTTAGTTGGTATTTTGATCTTTATATCCCCGCTCCGGGCACAATTGGCTTGCAGCCATTAGAGCCTTCCACTCCACGCTGCAAAAGAGCCCCCCAAGGCAGCAACCGCCTCAAACCCAAAGTCAAACAACAACTCCCAGTGAACACCCACGTCCCAACTAGATATACTCTCTCCTCAGCATCCTCAGGGGCCGATATCACCTCAACCTCATCAGGCTTAAAGACCGATGCCCTATCACCGTCCATCATAAACACCAGCCTGTCATTCATAAAAACAGAATAAGAATTCATGCCATTAACAGGGCGCGAACTCTTTTTCAATTCAAAAGAATCATCCAGTTTCTTCCTGACAGATCTTTTCATCTCAAAACAATGCTCATCAAAAGCATCCAACAAACCGGAATAAAGGCCGATAAACGAGAAACGTGTCAAAACCCAAGAATTCCAACTCCCTAGTTAGAGAAAAATATTTCCCTAGTTAGCCAGTAAAAATCGCCTCCCCTTAAGGCCAATAAAATTTCTCCTTAAGGGTAAAAAATTTTATTCTCCAGTTACTCCGTAATAAAGGAGGACACAAAAAAGCGTACAATGTACAGTTGTACAGTTAAAAATCCCCATTATTTACCCCCAAAATGGCCCGAAATCAACTGTAGCACTGTAACAACTCACGCCCAAGATCCGGACCGATGCGCGCCAACTCGCTGATATTCAGCAAAAACGCAGTTCGCCGCGCTACAAGCTACAGTGCTACAGTTAAGATTTTGGCTGTCTTTTCCTGATTTTAGTAGACACTTTTTCTAGCATTTTTCCTGAAATCCCATTGAATATCAGCAAGAAAGCACACCCACCCTGACAGCAAGCGTTACAGTGTTACAACGTTACAGTTTCCCGTACGCCCCATCCTTAGCCTCAAAAATAGTAGAAGCCTCATGCACCTCAATTGAGTGCCAAGCTCCCTGAGGCACCTGTATACCAAACACACCGTCCCTGGGGCATACCCTAAACCGGGCAGTCTCCACAAACTGCGCCTCATCCTCTGCCGACTCGCCATCATGCACAGGGCCTCCGGTATCCACGCCAGCCATCTCCTCATAGAACACCCAGTCCAGGCGCCCCTCCAAGCAAACCACCGTCTCGCTGGTCTTGAGGTGCCGATGAATAGGCACACGCGTCCCCACCTCCAGAGCATTCAGCATCCGCTGGCTGGTATCAGCCGGCGGAATCCACAGATCAAGGGCCGATGAACGATACCACCATTTTAGTCCTAATCATGAAAGCATCTGTCTACAACAAATAAAAACCAGGATTCCCAATGAAACCCTGGCTCAAATTCAACTTAAACTCGGCATATTTAAATAAGGATTACAATCGCCCCTCCCTTTGTATTTTGCCAGATACGGATCTACCGGAAATTCATCTTCAGGCCGCTTAACGACCTCATCATCGCATAACAAAGATACCAGTTGTCCATATTTAGGCTCATGTCTATAACCTATAATCCTATCGAGTAGATTAAGGACAGCCATATATGCCACATATCCGTTAACACTTATCACAGCCGGTCTGTCCACTTGAACATTCTTGATATAATGTTCCTTCCTGTGTTGCTCATACAAATCAGGAGAAAACAGTCTTTCCAATTCTGCCGATACATCCTGCTGCTTAATGACACCTCTGGTCCTCAAAGAAGATTTTCCGGATTGCAAATAATCAATCTGAGCGCCCACGTATGAAACGCCGCCTTTGCCATCAGCATTCAAACTCACTCCCATATCAAAATATGGAATATTATAGAATGTTGAGATTGTATTCAGCAACAACCTTCCAGACGCAGAATCAACGCAACCGAACAAAACATCACACGTACTCAAGGCCCGCCTTGCCCGATCGCTTTTATATAGATTCTCAGAGAAAGCTACCACCTTAACGCCCAATCCCATACGCTCAATGTAGCTTTTGTAGAACGCGACTTTAGCTTTGCCGATATCCTTTTTAGCAGCCCCAACCAGCCTATTGAGATTCTTGCCTTCAATAACATCAGGGTCAACCAAAATCATCTCGCCCACTTGCAACCTCATAAGTTGTTCTATTGCATGACAACCTGTTCCAGAACAGCCTACGATACCAATCCTCATTTTTCTGAATGTATTGTAAGTTCCTTCACCAAAAGCCTGTATATTTCTCAAAGCTTCTTCAGGAGGGACATCCTCAGCATCATCTTCAAGCGACACATCTTTAATCAAATTCCCGGCCACAATTGCCGAGTCTAAAGTTTGAGCTCGACCATTAGCATGGTAGACACGCCCTATTATTCTATAATTCGGAAGCATAATGGCTGAAACATGAGACAGTCCATCTTCGCACCATCCTAGCATTAGGTTTCCAAAGAACTCCCTATCTGTTTTAAGATCATATTTTGAGAAATGCGGCCATCCACCAGGATGACTGTGAATCCTCAATACTGCCATATGCTCATTCATAGCCTTATTCATGATTGGGAGAACGTCTTCAGTATGCCAGTGCAGATAGTTTTCTTCTCTTTCGCATCGGTTATAAGGAATCAGCAACAACTCATGAACAGCAAAAACCATACGGCCTTCGGCTTGTGCTCGGCCACAGAGTGCGAAAGCAATAGCTTCCTTACCATCCTCAGGAAACAAATGCTGACATAATGTAGCATAGTCCTGCTCTGTAATTTTCAAGCAAGTTTTCATCTTGTCAACTCCTTTTCTAACCAGCTGTGAATCATCAAGCTATACGTTTCCAGAGAATCTACTTCCGGTCTCCAAGGCTCCTTTGGGGTAAAATGCCTAGACCATCTCTGATACGTCTTGCCCTGAATGGTCATTGTTGCTTCGGCAGCGTGAATCTTTTTTCCTGAACTCAATGATAAAGCTGGATAAAAATAAACCATATCCGGGCCACATGACGGATATCCAGGAGGCAACATAATAGCTGCAGTAACTGAACCAATGTTATATCCATTCGGAACTGCAAAATCATGAATCAATATCCAGTGATTAGTTCCATCAATAACGCGTTCAAGTTTACCGGCAAGCTTTTCAGCATAAACATTATCCTCTCCCGTCAACATAAAGGGAAAGGGGCCATTAGGCCCCTCTTCTCCATCGGTATGTCCGGTAGGAATAGTCACAAACTTTTCAACACCGGGCTTTTCAAGATCTACTCTTTCATCCAGTCCGATGATTCTGACATCGTGCCCATGCTCCTTGAACCCGACCTCATAATCGGTTACAGGAGACTTCTGAGCTAACATCAGGATTTCTCTACCTGTGATGAATTGACCCTGCACCTCAAACATCTTGCCGTCAATCTTAATCTTGTAGGGCTTTGATGGCTTATGCCCTCCTTCCGGTTTTTGAGGTGCCGGAGAACCATTCTCAAATTGTACCATAAAAATAAAAATTTAAAAATTACCTCCAGCTCTTTGAATATCCTCGGAGAATGGGATATCAGACTAGAACAATTTGGAAGAGTAGAAATAATTATCTGCTCTTGAATACTTTTAAACAAAAGGACCTAGTCTTTCCTTTTTATAGTTTTGATCATAGGAACAACATACATCATAAAGAAGATGTTTCCGTCCCAGCAATGTATCAATCCCGCCACCTTAAAATAAAGGGCCCCCGCTTATTCAGCAGAGACCCCAAGGGTTTTTATACTGTTCCACTTAAAAGTGGCGATACAACTGCCGGATCTTCCGGCACATCATGTTTTTTTACTTGGCAGACGCGTTCTTCGCGTTCTGCTCCATGACGAATGCCATCATCTCATCCAGATGTTGTTCTATGCTCACGCCCCAAACCTTCATAAAGCGTTCAGGCGTAACACTGTTGGCTTTCACTTCGTCAATTCTTTGTAATAAATTCATGTCTTGCATACTGTTTTTACCAGGAATGAGCCTGGTCTCTAGTTATATATATTGCTTTACTTAGCAGCCAATATCGCAATTAGCTCGGACTCCAATTCCTTCACTTCGGGTATGGAAATCTTCATCCGTTTTGAGATGGTCCTGTAGTCTGGCAGCTCAAAAACCAGATCTACATATTGTTCCAGTTTAATATCGCCTTTTACTGCAGCACGGGCTATCTTTTGCCCTTTGTCGCGCAGTGATTCATAACGCTCCAGCTCCTCAAGCATCTCCATCTCGGTATTGGCTTGGCCATCATCACGTTGTTTCTCAAGCGCCATCTCAAGCACTGTATTGGCATCGTCAAAATCATCATCACCACCGCGTGCCGCTCGTTTCAAACTACTGGCATGCACCACATCCGGTTCATTTTGATTAAGGTATTTACGCAGCACATGGCCCATCTCACTGCGTACTACATTAATCATTAGCGTACTCAACTTGGTACCCTCTTTCCATTTCCACTTGCATTCAGGATCCATCAAGATAATGTACGCATGTTTAATAAAATACTGTCGGGCTTCCTCGCCCAAATTCATTACAGAGAATGCTCCCTTCTCTGTATGGCCATCCAACTCGTCGGTCAGCCAGTAAGAGGCCATCTTTATAGCCTCTCTTAATTCCTCTGGAGTTGCATCACTCAGAGGCTTGAGCTTTGGATTTTTTTTGTTATGATTTATCATAAATGTAAATATTAAATATAAATCAGTTTTTCATTCTCTAGGCGGTCATGGTTCATTTCCGCCCTCACTTATATTATATCCATTTGTTTGCCACCGCTCATTATCAGCGTTTTATAACGTCAAACGGTTCTATGGCAATCATACGGACTATAATATTAAAAGATAGCTGTAGCACCCTAGTTACTACAGCTATCAAATGATATTAATCTCCTTTCTTATGCCTGTGAGGCTTCAAAGAAGGAGTGTTACCTGGAGTCTGCTTATTATCACGCTGACGTCTATCAGGCTTGCCTGTAGATATCGCAATCCTTTTCGGACCTGGTTTAATACCCATAACATTCAGATTTAGATGTTAAACAATTAGCCGCGGGGATTAGTGTGACCATTCTTCTTGAATGCATATACATAAGTGGTGTCATCATTGCCACCGCCGGTATCACCGTCCATGCCTGCATCAAGAAAATACTCCTCAACTTCCTGAGCAATACTCTTACTACTAGCTGGTCTATATATCCAGTAATCCTGTTTGCGATCAACACTGTGTTCGCTAAACAATCTTCTTTCAATATCGTTAGTTATACCTACATACCAATTGGAATAGTCACCTCTCCCAACATAATTCTTAATATCATTTATAATGTCTAATTTATTCATAATAAACAATTTAATAATTACAATAATTTTATCTCTACCAGCTCTTGTTTCTGCGACTGGAACAAACTATCTTTGTAACCAATAAGTAAAGGCACATCATTAGCATGGATATTCATGCTGAGTGTGCGACGCTGTCCAAGCATTTTACTTATGGAATGATACGAGCTGGTACCTTGTATCATTCCTTGTCTGGGTCAATCTTACTATCTATCTGTTTCCTTTATCTCTAATTTTAAATATTCTTGTAGCAAAAATAAGCAATAGTCAGCAAACTCGCAAGCAAAGATTTACAGTCTTTTGCACGAGTTTTCAACAAGAGTTTTTCTATTAATTAGAACATATAATTATCATTATTGATAACATTTTATTAATATATCAAACATATTTATTATATTTGCTCCCGCTTACATACTGTACGACGTACAGTAATATGTCAAATAACCTATGTCTGAACAACCCGTTATCAGTGCAATCCATCCAGGTCTATTACTGGAAAGAGCCTTAAAAGAGCAAGGTATTAACCAGAGACAGTTATCAATCGCTATTGGTAAGCCCACATCTGTTATCAATGACATCCTTCATGAAAGAAGATCCATCACCCCTGAAATTGCGTATCTTCTGGAAGCTGTAATAATAGATTATACAGCCGAAGATTGGCTTACATATCAAGCCCTATATGATTTAGCACAAGTCAAACAGAAAGATGAAATAGTTCAACGCCGCGAATCAATTGACCAGTGGAATCAGCTTAAGGAAATCATCAATCCCAATTATTTAAAGAAAAGATTATGCTTGTCTGGATCAGTCACTGAGAATGTGAATGACATATATAAGTTCTTCGGCAACACAAGTATAGAAGGTATTAGAGATCGTGCATCCAGAACTGCGCAATATTTTCATAAGTCAACAAGGCAACAAACAGATTTGCCCAACATGATGACATGGATGTTAATCGTCCGTAAAACCAGTAACGAACAGACTATTGCAAACCAGTTTGACATCAATCATACTGCTCAACTTATTAAAGACCTAAATTATCTTTTCTACTGTAACAAAAACACCATCCATGAATTAACCACCGTCTTAAATAAATATGGCATAAAGTTTGTCAGCGAAAAGAATCTTGAAAAAACGCCAATTGACGGATACTCATTTTGGGAGGGTGATAATCCCACAATCGCTGTTACGCAACGGTATAACAGAATAGATAATTTAGCTTTTGCGGTATTACATGAACTTGGTCATATCGTCAATCATTTGAGTCAGGACAAGACAAAAGATTATGTTGATTCTGACACCCCCAACAATGATGACTTTATTGAAAAGGTTGCAAATGATTTTGCCTCAAATGCTCTCAAAGGCAATGCTCCGTTAGATGATTTATTCCGTGAATGGCAATATGCCCCATTCGGTTCCAGGAGAGCGATAATTAATGCCTCTGAACAGTATAAGATCAATAGAGGCATTATTACCGGACAGTTCCAACACTATTGTCATTCGTATGCCATATGTAGGGACTTATTGGACCCCATCAACTAAAAAAGAAGAGCCCACGTTCCATTCCTAACGTGGGCTCTTTCATATCTCTACTCTTTATTGTCTACTATAGCCGTTTTGATGATAGCGTTCCCAAAAGTTTAAATCTTCTCCAACTCACTAATCCATTCATTAAAATGAGGGCAGCACTGCCTCATCCTATCCAAACCTATATCCATCGCAACGCAATTGCCATCCAGAACCTTGCTATAACTCTTCACAGCATCTAGAATGCGTTTTGAAGGAGCCGTCGTAGGACTGTTATTGATATCTTCCGGATTATCAAACTGATTAACCACCTTTCTCAATTTGGTTAGATCAAGATCATCGTCCGCAAAGTTTTTGGCAAAAGCATCAACATCGCTGAATAAAAGACTCTCAAACTCATGCATCTGAATATGAGGAACAAACCTATGGCGGCATTCATCTGGTATCTCATTACTCATAGCCTCCTCCAGTGCTCGCGCCTTGTCAATATTATGAGTAGCCCTTTGTGAAGCGTCCCAACCGGGAAACTCATGGCTTTTCTTAATGCCGTAATAGTCTATGAATGTGGTTACAACTGCATCACCTTCAGACAGATGCCTTACTAGTTGATTCTTTAAAAAGTGCCATGGTACAATACCGCCTCCTGATTGCTTTATCAGTGGGGCTTCAATCGTAATATTCAGTTTCTGGAAATGAGGCAATAATATTTCCTGGCAGAACTCTTTTTCTGTCGGTCCCTCACAAACTATAATTACTCTCTTCATCATGGCTGGCCTCCTTTCACAATGCTCTGCCTCCATAAGTCACCTATTGTGTACTCATTCAGCCAGACTTTCAAGTCATTACTGTTTAATCTCTCCATGGTAGTTACCCCATTGTTCTGAGTAACAGTTATAACATCCTCAGGCTCAAACTGACTAATCAGATCAGAGCTTTGAGTGGCAATGATAATCTGTGTACCCCTTTGCTTGGCTGATTGTATCAAGCCTGCCAGCTTCTGAATTGCGACAGGATGCAAACCAAGTTCTGGTTCATCTATGATAATAACACTGGGCAACTGAGGCTGCATAAAGAGTGTTGCCAATGCAATGAAACGTATCGTACCATCCGAAAGATCATTCGGACCATATATCATATCACCATACTTGTCACGCCACTGTAACCTCAATGTATCAGCCTGTGATACATTAAAGTAAAAGTCCTGAAAATACGGAGCCACGCTCTGTATTACCTTGACAATGCGCTGATATACTATGGGCTGTTCTCTATTGATGCGATACAATATGGCTGATAGGTTCTCCCCATGGGCATACAAGTAATACGCATCATTCTGGACATGACATTCTGATGCAAATGGCGAACGTCTGCCGGTATCGTGGAAATGGAACTTCCTTATATGCGACAGATAAGTCTTAATATAGTCACCACGTCTCATACCGTTATACCCTTTTATATTTGTTTCAGGGGTAAACTGCGATATGCTCACGCTATTCTTGAAATAGCCCAATCTTTCATCTGCCACAATCAGTTTGCCGTCAGCTTCCTGAAGCCTCAGCACATAGCTGTTATTCCCCATCACAAGCTGTGCTTCAATCTGATCAGTAACCTTACGCCCATGGAACAGGAACTTGTCAACGCCTCCCAATGTAGCAACATAGTTTGCCAACCTTTGTTCAAAAGCATTGTTCAGCATCTCAAACATTGACAGGAAATTACTTTTTCCTGATCCGTTCGAGCCAATAAGCAGGTTGAGCCCACCCAGTTTCAGGGTGAGTTCCTTAAACGATTTATACCCTTTTATTGTTACTTGTTCCACCATTGCGCTGCAAAGGTACAAAAATTAATCCATTTCGGCCCCTAAAACACAAAAAAAACTGCGCGTTAGGTGCTTCAGAATGCGATTTCTTTGTTTTTTAGTTTTTTTTTCGACGCGATATTTGCCTTATATCCAGTCCACGCTCACAGCCACTGGTTCATTCTCTTCCTCTCCTCCCACAAAGATAACAGCCTTTCCAACATCTCCGCTCTCTCCACCTTCAATTCTCCATTATTTTTCAATTTTCTTTGCTGCTTAACCCAGTTAAGCATATCGTGCTCCTCTAAACGGTGACGTGACGGATTTCTATGGTTCTTCTCCATAAAGTCCATCACGTCCTGATATCTTTTATTCCATCGCTCGTCTTGCGTCATACATAAGTATCATTAAGCATCATCCCCGCTCCGTAAAGTACCGCGCTTCACGCGGCACATTACTCCGCTCCCCGCACAGACCAGCGTATGCCAAACGCCCCTAGGTATATCTACGCCATACCGTCCCTCCTCTACACAAAGCACTACGCTTTCAATCACAGAGCCGTCATCATTATACGTCGTGCAACGCACCTTCCCCCTCAGCACAACAAATGACTCATCTTTTGTCGGATGCCGATGAATAGGAATCACAGTCCCTGGCTCCACTGCATTCAGCATCCTATGACACTTGTCCTGCAGTGAACTGTGAAAGTTATAGTTCATACGCAAGCGAGGTGATTCTTTTGCTTGCATAGTAACCTCATTCAGCAGTGTCTCATCTATTATCTTCACAGCACCTTCCAAGTCTTACTAACCGTAACCATACCCCCCCGACCATTCCCCAGCAAAGGCACCTGCGCCCCGGAACCAACAGCCGAGTCAAAAACCATAGCCCCGCTCAATGTGAATCTCCAGTCATAAGCTCCGCCCTTACTGTATGAGCATTCAATCATGACCGATGTCACTCGCTCCACCTCCTTAAGCGGCGCCCCATAACACCCCCAATGCTGGGTCGTAGTGGCTAGGAGCCGATAATCGATGCACCGAGTAATTCCTCCGACCACGCTCAAATGAGTCGTCTTCATCATTTGCCTTCTATTTAGGGCCGATGCCCGATACCCTCCGATTCCAACAATGGCCGATGCACAAAATAGGTGACAAATGAAACCGTCCCTAATGGCACCGCAGCGCAAGCCGCATCCGCCACTTCCACCACTGATGCCAAACCAAAAACGCCGGCCCAATCAAGACCTCCCCCGGAAACAGCAAAACCAGCCGCAAGTTCCCAACAAACTCCTGCAAAACATACCAGAGTTTCTTATGAGAGAAAGTCCCATACCGCATACTCCCCCGCAAGATAGCCCGCCCAATCTTTTCCGACGGCTCCACAATAAGGAAAGACTCATCCAGCCCAAGTGTGTCCTTCATAATCCACATGATACCACGAGCATAGCGGTCAACCTTATACTCCTTAAACCTGGCAGCCACTTCAGCCTTCTGCTGCTCAGAGAGCCCACGTTTCAGAAGGTAGTAGTAGTCAATGAACTGCTTAAAGCTATTCCTGGACGAAAAGAAATGAGCATACATGTGAAGCATCTCATACACAGCATTGAAATCGTCCGTCAGATGGCCGATCTCCTTGCCTTCCAGCAACACCTTATTGCTAAACTGCTGCTCCTCAATGCTACTGATGTATCGCGCCAGCTTCTTGTCAACGAACCAGTTCCTCAAATAAATAGGCCTGTAATGAACCTCGACCGATATATCCTTAAACGCAGGCATATTAATATGATGAATGGAGTAATGCGCGCCTGCACTGCAAAACGATCATTCGCCGCAGTCATCTGTTCACGGCCGATGCCCGATACCGCCCGATAAGGCCGATGACCACATTCCAAGCACATTGGGGCGTGCCCCAAAGAGCCATACGCTCCCACAAAGACGGTGCAGCCGAGGTACGGCAGCACCGTCTTTCTTTCCTGCCCGCAAATCAAACCTTATCTTCTAAAATACCTATAAAGTTGATAAGTGCAATTGTGGCAGAGACAGCCATAAGCATATCTTTTCTAGATGCATCACGTTTATGAGTTAGCAAATTGGCCAACTTATTGGTGTCTTTGGCATAAGATCTAATTTCTTGATTTGAAGAACCAGCAAGCTTATATGACAGATAATTACTTATCATTCTATTTGCATCTGTCTTACCAATAGTCTTACCCTCCTCGTCTATTGCACCATGAACCTCTGGCTGGAACACAGCCTGTGCAAGAGAAATGATCACCTCTCTGCAAAGAAGACCAATCTGTTGGTAATCTTCTTCTATACGAGCAGTTACACTATCTTGCTTAATCTTAATAACGGTTCGTTTTATCCTGTCCCAACCATTCAGTTCTACTATAGGTACCGCAATACCTATATTAGCGCCATTTTCTTCAAAAGCAGTCAACGTAGGAGAAAACAACTCATTTATAAACAACCTGCGAGACTGATATGTGGGTAATTCAGCGCTCCACTTGCCATACCAGTCCCATAATCCAACGAAAGGGTTGTCATACTTAATATTCAGCTGCTTACATCTTTGATGAACAGAACCATTTAATGACTTGTATCTAGAATCTACCTCTTGAATACGTGGACCTCCAGTTGATACCGCAACCATCAAATCCTTAACAGACTCAACATCTGCCTTAAGTTGCATCTTACCAGGCTCTCCTCCAATAATATTCCAATCAATATCTGATGTCGTAAATCTAGGAGCTATTTGCACTCCAAAATAATTATTATCATCACCTTTGGTAACCTCATTCAAGGTTTCACCTATAACCTTCTCGGCTACTTCTATCTCATCCTTTTGCAAAGATGCATATACCTTAACCGGAATATTAATAAAAACGGTATAGCCATACGTGCCTCCATTCCAGTTGTCATAATCAGTATTTTGGACATTTACCTCAGCTTTCAACACCAGCTGACACAAATCCTCTTGTCCACGACTTCGCATTAACGAAATAGCAGTACTTAAAACCGGACTGAAATTATTTTTTTCCTCGTAGTATTCCATAATTATTAGTCTTTTGCAAGTCAGTGGGCGAACCGCCCGCAGTCTTGCTTTTTTTTAACGAAAGCGAACTTGCCGCTAAAGCGCCAAGTTGGCGGGAGCGGCATTACTGATATTGATAAACCCTCTTATACCTCTCCCCTAACGCAAGAAGCTCATTGAACATCTTTAGGCGTTGACCTTCCAGCGCGCCTGCGTTCAGGAGCTTCTTTTGCTGCTTGACCCAGTTTCTGAGGCCGCGTTCCGCATCAACGTATTTCGACGGATTCCGGTGCTCACGTTCAATGAACTCCTTCACCTCTTTATATCTTGTCAACCAGCGAGTCTCTTGATCCATATCTCAGCCCCCTAACATCAACATTCCGCCTTCTCCCCTCCAACTCTTATCTCTTATCTTTTATCTATTATCTTTTTTAGTCCGATGCCCGATACCTCCGATAAGTTTGTTTCTTATCAGTTTTATGTTTCTATTTCTCCAACGCCCCCTCATCCATCAAAAACTCCTGGAGGCTCATAATCAGGATTCCATTCTCGTCATTGTGCCGTATCACATTGTCCTTGGTCACAACAACCTTCCTGAACCCGTCACCCACATTCACCAGCGGACGCTCCTCCTGCTGCCTTTTTTCTGTAGTGGGTATCGAGTATGCCGACTGTACATACACTCGCCCATCGGCCTTGTTGCAAACAAAATCCACCTCTATCTGCTTCCGTACATACTTGCCATCCTCCTGGCGCTCATTAATCTCCACCACCCCAACGTCAACAGAATACCCTCGCAGACACAACTCGTTATACATCACATTTTCCATCAGGTGAGTCTCCTCAAGCTGACGGAAGTTCAGCCGGGCATTCCTCAACCCTGTATCCGTGAAATAATACTTATACGGCGTTGAGATATATCGTTTCCCTTTAATGTCATACCGTTCTGCCTGCTCAATCATAAACGCATCACACAGGTAATCCAGATACTGCTTTATCGTGATAGCCGACAGCTTTCCTGTTCCAGAACTGGAAAACGTATCTTCCAGCTTCTTGGGATTCGTAAGCGAACCCACAGCCGATGATATCACATTCAGCAAGCTCTCCAGCTGAGCATCATTCTGCACTTTATTACGCTCAATAATGTCACGAAGGAACACTTCGTCAAACAGGTGTTTCAAATAATCTGCCTTCTCTTCCCTCGATGGCAGTAAGGCGCAATAAGGCAGACCTCCAAAAGTCATATATTCAGTCCACACATCATCAAACGGCTTGTCTGGCTGAATGGCTTTGAATTCCTTGAAACTCAACGGACGCAGATACATCTCGTCACCGCGCCCCCTGAATTCAGTAATAATATCTTTCGATAGGAATTTAGAGTTAGAGCCTGTCACGTAAGTGTCAAGGTTCTGTATATGCAGACAGCTGTTCAACACATCTTCAAACTCATCCATCAACTGCACCTCATCTATCAGTAAATAGTAGGGCTTCTGGTCCCTAATCTGCTTCTTAATGAAAGCCAGGCAAGCATCGGGGTTACGTAGTTCCTTATTAGAACGATCCTCCAACTGTATCTCAATGATGTGATTCGGTTTAACTCCCGTCTCTATCAAATGCCTTTTGAAGATTTGAAACAACAAGTATGACTTCCCGCATCGTCTGATGCCGGTCACTATCTTCACACGCCCGTTGCCCTTGTGTGCAATCAGCCTTTCCAGATACCTGTCACGCCTAATCTCCATTGTTGTCCATTTAATATTTTTGCAATTCTTGCACTTTTATAAAATGCTTTTGTCTGCAAATATAACGAAATCAATTTTAGTTTAATTGCCCTACTCCTCAAATTTCCCAGGTTTTTCAACCATGGTAGCACAACTTAATTGTAATGATCAATACCACTATCACACATATCAGTGCAAAAATCCATTTCAACGTCGCTCGGAACCGGCCGCCCCAAGTGCTTTTGTCTTCCCCGCTTGAATCTTGAAACCTGAAACTTGAAACTGATGTCGAGTCCCTCCGTTCGACGTACACCGTGTCAGTCCGTACGATCACCTTCTCTTGCCGGTCCAGCACTCTATCGCTCCTCGAACTGACGGAGCAGCGAGCGCAATGCCAAGCTCGCTTGAGCATTGCCGAGTCGCGACGGAAGTCGACGACCGTCAAGCCCTTTCCCTGTCGGTGATTTGTACCACCTTCAGCGTGTCACCGTTCTCGTTAACCTTCGGTTTTCCTCCTCCTTGCAAGGCATAGTGCAAACAAGTTTGCCCTCTGCTCTTGCTTCGTTCGTCGGTTGGTCTTAACAGTAATGGTGGTCACTTCGCGCAGGGTGTCATACACTTCCACCACTACCTGTTCCCTGACCGTATCCCTTGTTTCAAGACTCTGCGCCTTAAACTCACTTGAGCTTGTCGCTGTGCGACTCGTGCTGCAACTCGCTATAAGCGAGAGCAAAGCAACGCTAGCGATTGCTCTGCCGAGCGCCCTGGCGAGTCGGCGAAGCCAACTGCCTAAGCACAGGACACTCAGCCCGATAATCGCACTCGCCCACCTGCTGTATCGCATGGCGTAACTGTGCCACTTCTGCCCGGAGTTCCCCTACTTCCCGCTGCAAGGGCTCAGCGATGTAGGTGCGCCACTCCGTCACGTAATCCTTACTCAAGTCCATATCCTTCCGGCGCACGTCCGCCTTCAGGCCTTCCACTTCCTGCCGATGTTTCCGTCCACTCACAAACCAGCCGCAAGTGCTAAGCAACGTGAACACGCCCAGGATAATCTCTGTCCAATTCATCTGCTCCATAGCTTCATCCTCCTGTTTTTTCCGGAGCGTTTCCACGATACGTGGATGAAGCTCGGGTAGATGATTAACTGATCAAACTTGCCGCCCTGCTCAATGATCTGCACCAGTCGCTTATTGTCTGTGCAGCGTATGTCGCAAGCCTCACCTCGCATATGTTGCGAATTGGCAACTCCGCCAACTTCTTTATTGTGCTTAGGACAAG
>Ga0265298_10000209_pt1 | contig 90688 bp, 79 predicted proteins | sample AusTroGonzalo_MG_3_FD_193486 | JGI IMG/M metagenome (GOLD analysis project Ga0265298, IMG submission 193486) | Bovine rumen microbial communities from tropical cattle in Woodstock, Queensland, Australia - Gonzalo_01 | ecosystem: Host-associated > Mammals > Digestive system > Stomach > Rumen ...
GTGGTCGCAACCCTCGGAAATCTTGAGGTAGGCGTAATGCTTCGGAGTGGACAGCATTCTGTCGGGCGTGTTAAGCAGCTGAAATTCTGGGGATTCCAACAGTTTCGGAAGTTCCGCGAAAGTGAAAAAGCCATCGACTTCGGGCAGGGCTTCCTGCAGTTCCGCCAAATTGCGCTGCACGAGGCATCCCACCACGTATAACTTCCTGATTTGGCGATGTTTCTTACGCTCAATCTGTTGCAGAATCTCGTTCACAGACTCCTCCCTCGCATCGTGGATAAAGCTGCAGGTGTTGATAATCACGACATCGCTTTTCTGTGCGCTTTCGTAATATAGTTCGTGGCCGTTGCGATGCAGCTGCGCGGCCATCACTTCTGAATCCACAATGTTCTTGGAACAACCTAAGGTGATAATATTGATAGTCATAATATTCAGATTTCAGGCGGCAAAGATACAAAAAAAGCCGCGGTGAATGGCCGCGGCTTTTCTCTTTCACAAAAAAGATTTAGAAAACTTTTGGAGTGCATTCGATGCCAGTTTTTACTCCACCTAACATTGTATAGGTGTTCAGATCAGAACATGATTTTTGCGAATCTTTGTCTAATTCTTTAACATATGGTTCACCAACCAATTCACCAGCAAAATATTCTTTGCATTCACATTTCTTGTTGCAAGAGGTTGCAACACCTGCCAGCAATAAAGCGGCACCGAAAATTGCGATTACTTTCTTCATAATAATAGGTTTTAGTTTTACGGCGGCAAAAATACTATTTTTTCTAATATTATAGAATTTTTACACACAACCGAAAAACAGTAAACTTTCGATTATAATCGCTGTCTATTATTTTTGTATTTTTGCAGCTTGAAATTAGTATTCATAAAATTATTGAGAAAATGAAAAAGTTAGTAATTGTTCTTTTTGCTGCAGTACTGGCACTGACATCTTGTACCAGCACCAATCCCTATGCCGGAAAATACTCCGGTACATATACGTTTGTTTCCCAAAATGTCACTACAAACGGTAATTTGCGACTGCTTTCCAATCCGCTAACCACGGGTTTATTGGTTTATGGCGTGATTCCTATCGAAAGCGTAGCTGGATATTCAAACATGTATGCATCCACCGCTGACAACAGCGCTCTTGTCAAAGAGCTTCTCAAACAGCTTGGCAGCCAATTTCAAAGCAATATTTATGATGCTTCGGTAGAACAAATCGACAATGTTAGGGTGGAAGCTTCATTTAATGGAAACACCGTCAATCTGGATTTGTATTACACGGTGTCCATGTTAAATGACCTTCTGAATACTCGCATTAGTATCGTTAGATTTGTCGGCACAAAATAACATTCAGTTTTTATGATGAAAAAGTGGATTCTTGGGCTGTTTTTCCTTTTAGGATGGACGTTCTGTCAGGCTCAGGACTCCACCTTTTTTGATGATTACAAAATATTTTATTATCCCAACGGCGTGAAGTCAAGCGAAGGCCGTCTTGTGGATGGCAGACCCGACGGCTGGTGGAAATCCTATAACGAAAAAGGTGTCCTTATCTCCGAAGGCAATCGTAAGAATTTCCTTCTCGACAGCTTGTGGACCTTCTATAACGATGACGCCACCGTGCGCATGACAGTAACTTACAAGGAAGACAAAAAAGAGGGGGAACAGATTGTCTATCAAAAAGATGAATATACCGTGACACAGTGGCGACAAGATACGATTGTCGGCGCTGTGAACACATATAATATAAATAAGGTATGGAAAAAGACGGTGCCGTATGTGAACGGGCTGCCACATGGATTGGCCAAGGAGTTCAACGACACCGGATTGGTGGTGGCGGTGACCAAGTACTATCGTGGGGTGCGAAGCCGTCGCGAAGCCATCAACCGCACCGACAAATTCGGACTTAAGCAGGGTAGCTGGAAATATTTCTGGCCCAACGGCAATTTACATATCGAAGCGCAGTATCTCAACGACAAAAAGCACGGTTTCTTCAAATTTTATGACGAAAACGGCGAATTTCTCTACGTGGAGAAGTACGAAAACGACCAATTGGTGAAAGATGCGAAAGAAACCAAACAATTGGAGCGGCGGCAGACCTATCATTCAAACGGACAAGTTGCCATCGCCGCCACGTACTATAACGGCCGTCCTGACGGTGTGCGCCGCGATTTCGACTCCACGGGCAAAATCATCAAAGGATACCTCTACGACGATGGATGGCTTCGCTATGAGGGCATCACCGACCTCAACGGGCTGCGACAAGGGCTTTGGAAAGAGTACTACCCCACTGGCGAACTGCGCTCCATGGGAAAGTATAAAAACTCCAAACCGATCGGGGAATGGAACTTCTATTTCCCAGACAAAACGGTCGAAATTACAGGTAGTTACAACAACAAAGGACAGAAAATTGGAGAATGGATTTGGTTTTACCAGAGCGGCGACACCATGACCTTCGCCAATCACGAAGATGGTGAATTAGAGGGCCGATTTGTGGAATATGACGAAGAAGGACATCCGGTGACCGAAGGACAATATACAGCCGGATACGAAGAAGGGACTTGGAAATATGTCAACGGAACTTCCCTAGAAACAGGAAAATACGAAGGCGGTTTGCGTGAGGGAATTTGGAGAACATGGTTCGAAAACGGCAAAATCGCATCTGAAATCCAGTACTCTGATGACTTGCCGGACGGAAAATACACCCTCTATTGGGATAACGGGAATATCCGCCTTACCGGAAAGTATGAAAACGGTCTTCAGGAAGGAATCTGGCAACAATATAATGAAGAGGGAATTTTAGAGATAACTACCTTATTCAATGAGGGTAAGGAGTTAAAATGGAATAACTATACAATAAAATAAAAGGCCGCGCGTTAAAAAAAATCGTATTTTTGTGGCCTCAAATTTCAATCTGTTTACTTATTTTGCTGTATTACAGATTGTTACAATTTGAATTCATGACTTACTAAAGTCTTGATTTTATTTTTTTATTAAATTGGATTATGAAATATAGGATAATAATATTGACGTTGCTATGTGGTTTTATGTGGAGCTTGCGTGCTCAGGAAGATCTTACGCCGCAAGACTCTGCAACTGCCAACGCCGCGGCACAAGAGAGTCTGGAAATTTTCACCCGTAACGAAATTCGCCTGATGGATTCCTTGCTTAACGTATGGTACATCAAACGCGACCTCGCCTCCCAAAATTCTGTTCTCTCCAAACTGACCGATGACACAACCAAATACGACAACAACGACTCCCTGATCTATAAACGTCTCTGTCAGATACATACGCCCATCGTAGTGGCCTACAATGACCGCGTGAAACGCTTTATCGAACTCTATTCCGTGCAACGCCAACGCAGTTCTTCCGTCATTTTGGGTCTGGCACAATACTATTATCCGTGGATGAAGGCCATCTTCGACAAGTACGATCTTCCTGAAGAGTTGGTCTATATCACCATTATCGAGTCGGCGTTGAACCCCACGGCCGTTTCCAAAGCGGGTGCCACGGGCATTTGGCAGTTCATGTACGGAACTGGCAAACTTTACGGTCTGGAGGTGAACTCCTACGTGGATGACCGTCGTGACCCCTACAAGGCCACCGATGCCGCTGCGCGCCACTTCCGCGACCTCTACAACATCTTCGGTGACTGGGGATTAGCCATTTCCGCTTACAACTGCGGCGCGGGCAACGTACGCAAGGCCATCCAACGTTCCGGCGGCAAAACCGACTTCTGGGGTGTCTATCCCTATCTGCCTCGCGAAACCCAGAACTACTTCCCTGCTTTCATCGGTGCCATGTACATGATGACCTACCACAACCTCTACGGCATCCAGCCGGCGCAAATCTCCATCCCGTCGGATGTCGATACCATCATGATCAACAAAGAAGCCCACTTCCGCCAGATTGCGGATGTCCTCAATATCAACTATGACGAAATCAAATCGCTTAATCCGCAATACAAGAAAGAGATCATCCCCGCCTTCTCAGAGCCCATGCCATTGCGCCTCCGCTCCAACGACCTGCTCCTCTATATCGCAATGAGCGATTCCGTTTCCAAATACAATTACGACTTCTATTTCAACCCGACCAAGAACCTGAACACCGTTGCCGCCACCGGAACAGTCAGCGACGACGGTATGATGATTGTGCAACAGACCCCGAACAAGTACCATGTGGTCAAAAAAGGGGAAACTCTTGGTAAAATCGCTGCAAAATACCACACTTCGGTGGGCCAAATCAAGTCCATGAACCATCTGCACAGTACCAGTCTGCGGGTCGGACAACGCCTTTTGGTGAAAAAGGGCACAACTGTCAAAGTACCGAATCCGAATGCAAAACCTGCTGCCCAAGATTCCACAAACGTGATTGCCCAAAACAACGCAACAGACACTGTGTCAACCGTCAAAGATTCCTCTAACGTGCAGCCCGCCAAACCGCAACCGATTATCAAACCGGTGCAGCCTCAGATAGACTACACCTCTTACACCATCCGTCAGGGGGATACACTCTCCTCTATAGCTAGACGTTATGGAACCACCGCTAACGACCTTGCGGAATACAACAACTTGGCAAACAAGGACGCCCTGAAAATCGGGCAGAAACTGAAGATACCTAAAAAATAGTTTCCAAAATCGTAATTCCCCTGATTTGTAGAGACGATGTGCACATCGTCTCTACAGGAAAATATCATCAATTTGTGTGTTGTTTGGAAATAATATATACCTTTGCATCTTCTTTTGGTAGTAGATTATGGGCATAGTCATCAAACAGAGTATTAGAGGAACCATCGTCAATTACGTGGGAATCGCCATCGGGTTCCTCACCACTTTTTTCGTTTTAACTGCCTATTTGACCCAAGAAGAGATTGGACTGTCTCGAATGTTGATCGATGCCGCTATTCTGTTCTCCAGCTTCGCCCAACTCGGAACAAGCTCTTCCATCATTCGGTTCTTTCCTTTTTTCAAGGATGAAGACAAGAAACATCACGGCTTTTTCTTCTGGACACTCATCGTGCCTTTAGTTGGTTTTCTGGTTTTCTTGATTGTGGCCAAGCTGATGCAAAATACTATCATTCAGACGTTTTCAAAGAAATCAGAACTATTTGTCACCTACTACCGGTACGTCATTCCGCTGGCCTTATTCATGCTGTATCAGGGAGTGTTCGAAGCTAATGCCAACGTACTGATGCGGATAGTGGTGCCGAAATTTGTGCGCGAAGTGGGTGTCAGAGTGGGACTGCTAATAGCCTATTTGTTGTATGGCTATTGGCATGTGATAGATTTAAATGGAATGGTTATTGGATTTTGCATCACTTACTTCATCGCCGCAGTTGTTGATTTCTTCTATCTATTCACTTTGGGAAAGATCTCTTTCAAACCTGATTTTTCCATTTTTACAAGGCCTCTGCTGAAAGACATCGTCTTTTACACTTTGTTTTTGCTGTTGAATGCCATCACCGTGAATGTGATGCCGATGCTAAACACGTTTTTCTTAAGTGCAGGTATGGGACTCGCTTTCACGGGCATTTACGCCATTGCCAACTATATCGCCACGGTGGTGGAGGTGCCCAACCGTTCGCTCAATGCTATTGTGCAACCGGAAATTTCAGAAAGCTTCAAAAACAAAGATTATGCTCATGCCGAAACGCTCTGTAAATCAGTCTCTTTGCACTTGATGCTTTCCAGTGCGCTCATCTTTTTCTTTATCTGGATTAATATCGATGCATTGTTCATGCTTTTACCTAACGGTGAACAATACGAAGCAGGAAAGAGCGTGGTTGTGATTTTGGGCATTGCCAAGATCATAGGTTCCACCCTATTTGTCAGTTCCAGTGCGCTGAATTACTCCAAATATTACTATTGGTCGCTCTTTTTTACGCTCATCCTCACCGGTTCCGCCATTTTACTCAATGTATTATTGATCCCAAAGATGGGGATGGATGGCGCCGCAATGTCACAATTGCTCTCCTACACGCTATTCTATCTCTTGTTATTGATATTAGTCAAAATCAAGTTAGGAATCAACATCTTATCTTTCGCGCATATCAAAGTCATTGTCCTCCTTATAGGATTGGTAATGATGAACTATTTGTGCCAAAGATACATCGGCCCCGTTTTCTTTAAGCTGCCATGCTCAGAAAAGGTGGCTTTCTTTGCAGAATCCATCGTGAGGAGTATGTTCCTGGTGGTGGTTTCTGTCTGGGTTTGTTATAAATGGAAAGTATCGGATGAAATCAACAAAATCATCCGTAAAACATTGAAAATTAAAGAATAACACCAATATTTACTGTCTCGCGAACTTCTTCTCCAAAGCCACCTCATGGTAGATTTGGGTGATGACCTCTTTCGTATATAACGGAAAATCAGCCTTCATCATCCAATCGTAGTAAGCAGGCTCGGTTCTGAAAACTTCACTCACAGGACGGTTTTTATGCTTGCCGAAGTTGAATACCGGTCTCTGCTGAGCATCCATGACAATATGACCGGCCAAATCGACCGTTTGGCGCTCCGTGGTGAACGCACTTAACGCCTTCACATCATTTTGTACAGGCACATACGTACGCTTGCTATGACGATCGGTGTATTCAACCCCGTCATATTTTTCCAATTGAGCCTTCAGCACCTCATAGGTAGCTCTGGTATCTGCAGACGCCTGATGAGCATCCGTCAAATCACCTTGGCAATAGAATTTGTAAGCAGCCACCAAGTTGCGCGGCTCCATCTTGTGGAAAATATTCTGGACATCAATAAGATAACGGTTTCTCAAATCGAAGCGGCGACCGCAGCGCAGGAACTCTTCGACGAGCAACGGAACATCAAACTTATTGGAGTTGAACCCAGCCAAGTCTGCATCTCCGATGAAAGCAATCAAGTCATCGGCAAGCTGTTCGAACGTAGGCTTGTCACGCACATCCTCGTCCGTGATACCGTGAATCGAAGAACACTCCTCCGGAATCGGAATGCCGGGATTAATCAGCTCGGTACGACTGATTTCCTCACCGTCAGGCATAACTTTCAACAGCGAAATTTCAACAATTTTATCTTTTCCGACATTCAAGCCGGTGGTTTCCAAATCAAAAAAGACCAAGGGTCTGGTTAAATTGAACTTCATATTTATTGTTTAATAATTTTTTCTGTAATAATGGGTTTGTTTTGGGTCATTAATTGTACGAAATAGATACCTGCGGGGTATCTCTCCAAAGACAGCTCATTCCGATGCAATGTGCCATTCTCTACACATTGTCCATATACATTCATAATCCGATAGTTCAGTACTTCGTCCGGATTTTCCACCTCTATATGAACCACTCCCGTTGTAGGGTTAGGATACATGCGAATGTCCGAACGATCATGTTGCGAGACATTGGAGTGATCAAAGGATTTGCCTACCACCGGACGGATCATGGGCGCACCTTTGTAGAAAGATTCGTTCCACTGCGATGTAGTACGATAGAAAAATTTACCACGAGCATCATTGTTCTGGTCAAAACCGAGATTCAACTGAATGTCATGATTCTGATGAAAACCAACATAAAACGTTCCCGAAATCGGAAGCGGGGTTTCCAAATAATAGGGAATAAAATCGAGGTAATCCTCCGCAAAGGCTGGTAGTTGCGATGGCATTTCGTACAAGATATTGCCAGGGAGGCCGTTATTGTCATCCCATACCATCAGCGAAAATTCAGCCACATTTTCGTCATCCAGTGTGTGATTAAACCACATCCGTACCGCCTGCAGCGTGTCAGGCTCCGCCAAAGTGAACTTCACTGCAAAAGAAGCTTCCGGCATGGTCATCGTAGAGAGCAGTCCATAACCTGCTTCCGCCGTGCCGTCATCGTATGCATAATAGTTGTAGAATTTCTGTTCGAAACGGGAGGTGTCGTTGATTCGACAATCATCATTGCCACCTACCATACTGAAAATATGCGTGATCGTGAACACCGCGCTGTCCGCACCGTCATATTCGTATGACATCTCCAAGTTCGGGCTCGCATGGTTTTCATACTTGTGCAAACCGTCTGTGCTGTAGGGGTTCGCATTTTCATTGTTCAGAGGAAAGACATATATAGTCTGATTATGGTTTTTGACAATATTGTAAGTATAATAGGTGTTGCGAATAGTATTCGACAGGTTACTCAAATCATTATGAAACTTGGTAATCATATCAGATGGCCGATACTGATTCCAAGGCATAGCCTGATACTCCGTCAGAGTGGAGATGGAAGGGCTAACAAACGCCACATCAACAGGATAGAGGTCATTTTTTGTACGGTTCACATCCAACTTCACATAATCGATATTCCATTGGTCGCAGTTGCTGGACCAACCCACGATATTGCCGGAAGTCCATGAATCCAAGTCCAAACTACCATAATTCCGGAAGCGGAATTGGAAATTGTCACGAAAATATTGCGAATCCGTAATAGGAATCATCACCTCCTTGAAGTACTGATAGGGATTCTCCTCCACCCATTCGCTTACGTTGCAGCCGTTGGACGACCAAACCTCATTCCAGACATATTCGTCTACAAATAAAGAATCCGCAGGTATCAGGATGGTCTGACCCGAATAAGCACTGGCTTCGAATACATAGTAAGTTCCTGGCATAAAGGGATTTTCAATAGAATCGCCTGCCGAATAGTATGCGCCATTCTCTACAACATACTCTCCATAAATGAAACCTGCGAAAACCGTATTTCCCGTGGCATACCCGAATTCCAACACCAATTTGTCAGAGTATTCGGGAGAATCACCCACCAGTTCCCAACCGCCAGCAGGATAGGTCTTGCTGGCACCGGCAGGCTGATAGTAGAAGCTCAGATAGAGCGAATCCGAAACTTGCATGGGTCGATGCTGTACGAAATTGCTATCCAATCGTATCTTGTTGGATGTCAAAGTGTCAGCAGGGAAAACAACACGAGATGCATGAGGGTAGACTTGACCGTACTCGTTAAGAATGTCAAGCGTCACCGCACCAAGCGAAGGCGGATACACGGAAAATCCCGTGTTGACATAACCCTGTCGGTCCTGCCACAATTTGGAATCGGGATAACCCGTATAGCCGGAAAAATCATCCAGGAAAGGCAATTTGACCGCATCGGAGGAGCGCTTGGGAATACCCTTTTTCGCCATCTTCATAATCGGCACATTTTGCACCACCCCGGTCAATATTTCCTGAGACATTCCCCAAAAGGGAATCCATAATAGAAAAAAGATGCTAATCGATTTTTTGATACTCATAAATGCATTTGTTTAAGATGGTTACATTTGATTTTCTGGGGTTTCTGTTTGAGTGCTGTCGGGCAGATCACCGATGTTCTTGCCCACCACCAACGTAATCTTCTCACCCTGTTTGATAGGCGTACCCTGGGCAATGGAATGGCCTTTGTAGAGCACTTCCAGAACCACGTTCTCATAAGGACTTGGTTTCTCAATCACACGATCCATCACCAAACCTTGGGATTCAATCATAATTTGTGCTTGACGAAGAGACAAATCCCTCAATTCCAACATCTTGATAGTTGGCGGCTCGGCAGCGGCCACGGTCAGATAGACTTTACGACCGCGTTTGACCTTTTCGCCGGGCAACGGATTCTGTTTCAGCACTGTACCAGGTTCCGAACCACTTTCGTACAACTCGTCACTGACCACAAAGACAAAACCTTCCGAACGACCCTGCTGGGTAAGTTCTTCGGCAGACTGCCCCGCATAGGAAGGCATTTCTATTTCACGTCCATGACGAGTAAACAGTCTGAGAAACAGAATGGTAAGAAAAAAAATGACGGCTGTGACCAACAGTGCCAACAGTATATGATATCCCACTTTATCGGGGGTCAGTCTTCTTTTTTTAGTTGACGTTTTGTTCATGAGTATTCTTCTCTATAACGCTATTTTTTTAAAGGTGCAAAGATACAATTTATATCCAAAAGATATACAAACGTGAAAAGTCTGAAATTAGTATTTCGAATTGAATAAAAGTGTGGAATTAAAAAGGACTTTTTGTATTTTTGCCCCGTGTATTATATTAGGGAAAAAATATACTCAAAGATATGAAAATAGGATTGATCAGGGAGACCAAAAGTCCCGTTGACAACCGTGTCGCGCTGACTCCGGAACAGCTTTCCGCTCTTCAGAGCCGCTATCCGGACGATGTGTTTGTAGTGCAGTCCAGTGACACCCGCGTGTTTCCGGATGACGACTACCACCGAGCCGGACTGACGGTGCAGGAACGGATTGACGATTGCGACATATTGTTGGGTATCAAGGAGGTAGCCATCAACGAACTTATCCCTGGCAAACACTATTTCTTCTTCGGGCATTTTGCCAAGCAACAGGTCTCGAACCGTTCTCTGCTGCAAGCACTCATCGCCAAACAGATTACTTTTTCAGATTACGAGTACTTGGTGGACGACCAGAACCGGCGGCTATGCGCTTTCGGTTGGTGGGCAGGGTTCGTCGGTGCTTACTACACCCTGCGCGGCTACGGATTACGCTACGGAAACTTCGTTTTGCCAAAACCCGACCGGAATTTTTCCATGGAGAAGTTGCTCCAGGCGCTTCGCTCGGTTGATCTACCTGCAGTGAAACTGCTCGTGACCGGCAACGGTCGCGTCTCGAAAGGCGTGCAAGAACTGATGGGACAAATCGGGGCAGAACGACTCTCTGAAGAGGACTTCCTTTCCGAGAAACCCGTTGACAGACTCTCCTTCTGCGCCGCCGATGCCGACCGGCTTGTGGTGCGCAAAGACGGAAAACCTTTCTCTTGGGAGGACTTTACGGCAAACCCCTGCGAATACCGCAGTGACTTCATGCGCTGGGCCAGACACGCCAACATCCTGATTTCGGCTCACTTCTGGAATCCGGAAGCGCCTGTCTATCTGACGCGCGAAGATCTGGCTTCGCCCGACCTCAACATCCACCTCATCGGCGACATCACCTGTGACATCCAGGGCAGCATCCAGTCCACCCTGCGCGCCTCCACCCACGACCAACCCTATTACGACTATAATCCCGAAACGGGTGCTGAAGAACCCGCCTTCTCTTCCGAACGAAACATCACCGTCATGGCGGTGGACACCTGTCCCAACGCTCTGGCCGCCGACACCAGTGCCTATTTCGGAGAAACACTCATCGAACATGTGCTCACTCCACTACTTGAACGACGTGAATCCGAGGTAGTCCTACGCTCCACTATATTGGACAAGGGACAACTCACCCCGCGTTTCCAATACCTCATCCCCTTCTCCGAAGGAAAATAACAACGAAACATCCACAAAAAGATGGCTACAGGAGACAATTTGAAGAACAAGACGATTTCCGGCATGATGTGGAGTGCTGTGGGAAAGGTGGGAACCCTCACCATCAACTTCCTCTCCAATCTCGTGCTGGCGCGTCTGCTGATGCCGGCGGATTTCGACTGCATCGGGATGCTCGCCATTTTTCTCGCCGTCTCCAACATCTTCATCCAAGGCGGTTTAGGGGCTGCTCTGATTCAGAAGAAGGAGCCCACCGAACTCGATTATTCCACTGTTTTCTACTGGAATCTGGTTTTTGCCATCCTGTTTTATGGACTTCTTTTTGCCATCGCGCCCGCCGTTGCTCACTTTTACGAACTGCCCATCCTGCAACCCATGCTGCGCGTGCAAGGAATCGTCTTGCTGATCCAATCTTTCGCTATTGTGCAAATCACAAAACTGCAGAAAGAGATGAATTTCAAGGCTTTAGCCATCCGTAACATGGCTGCCGCCTTTGCGGGCACCCTCATTGCCATTCCGATGGCCCTACGCGGATACGGGGCATGGAGTTTGGTGGCCTCCGCCATCACCGCCGCAATTATCAACGTATTACTGCTCTGGAAGATGAGCTCGTGGAGGCCTACCTGGGAATTCAGCCTCACCTCCCTCAAACAGCTTTTTAACTTCGGCGGACTTATGCTCCTCTCCTCTTTGGCGGAAACCCTCTACACCAATCTGCAAGGATTAATCATCGGAAAACGGTTCCCCTCCGGCAATCTGGGATACTACATGCAGGCGAAAAAACTGGAGGAAGTGCCGGTGACCGGGCTCTCCTCCATTGTCAACGAAGTGACATTCCCAGCCTTCGCATCCCTCCAGAACGATTCCGAACGATTACTCGCTGGTGTGCGCAAAAGTACAAAAGCGCTCTCTTTTCTCAATTTTCCAATGATGATTCTGCTCATCATCATCGCACAACCACTCATCACCCTGCTTTACGGCAGCAAATGGGACACCTCCGTCCCCTACTTCCAAATTCTCTGTATCTCGGGATTGATATACACCATCAATACACTCAACTCCAACGTAATCAAATCATTAGGAAAAGGAAAAATCTATTTTGTGATTCAGATTACCAAACGGGTAATAGGTATCGGCTTGATTCTGTTCGGAATGCGTTACGGCATTTACGGACTACTTTGGGCCACCGCTTGTAGTGCTTATATCAGCTTTATCATCAACGCATCCGTCAACAAAAAACTCATCAACTACGGAATATTCAGACAGTTAGGTGATGTCGGCATCTTTCTAATGGTTGCCGTTTTCGCCGGCGCCGTCTCTTTCGGCATCGGCCGGATACTGCCCTGTCACCCTTACCTGATTATGATAATTCAACTTCTGATTTATCCTACCGTGTATCTTCTCATTGCTAAATTGCTTAAAATGGAAGAGTTAGAAATATACACGGACATTATCACCAAATCTATCCACCGAAAATAATCGCATTATGGAAATACGCTCCAACCCAAATATCTGGCTTCGTTACTTCATGACGACCGTGTCACCAAAGTGGACTATCAATCTCCTGTTCCGGATGTGCCACCATCAAAAACCGGATCTGGAAAATCCAAAGACTTTGGATGAAAAAATCCAATGGATGAAACTGCACTATTACAAAGACAATCCTTTGGTGAAGCAGTGCGCAGACAAATGGCAAGTCCGCAACTACGTCAAAGACAATGGGTTGGAAAACATTCTCGCGGAAGTGATCACTACTTACCACCATCCTGAAGAAATCGACTGGGACGCGCTGCCTGAGAAATTTGTGCTGAAATGGAACTTTGGGAATGGCGGCAATGTCGTCTGCACCGACAAAAGCAAATTGAACAAAGAGGCGGCTATGAGTGACTTGAAACGCTTTGAAAAGCTCAAATTCCACCTTTTAGCCGCTGAACCTCAGTACAATGTAACGGAAAAACTGCTGATTTGTGAGAAATTCATCGAGCCAGAACACGGAAACTCCCCTGTAGATTACAAATTCTACTGCTTCAATGGGAAAGCAAAGTACGTGTTGTGCTGCATTGGACGCGACGAAGGACAAAAACCATCGTTCTACTTCTTCGACCGTCAATGGGAGCTGCAACGTCTTAACCGTCAGGGCAAAATGGCTCCAGAAGGATTCAGCGTTCCTAAACCAGAAGGCATTGACCAACTGTTCGACATCGCTGAAAAACTGTCCGCACCGTTCCCGTTCGTGCGCGCCGACTTCTACCTCGAACACGGGAAACCCTACTTCGGAGAGTTGACTTTCACCCCCGGTGGCGGTTTCGATTACGGCCGCCTGCCTGAAAGCGACCTGCTATTTGGTAGTATGGTCCAACTTGAGAATTAGGCGTTATTATTTGGGATTTAGAAAAGAATATAAATAGAAGATGAAAAAACAGAAAATTGCTAAAATACTAATATTAACGACATTAGGATTATCCACCCTGATGTTTCTACCGTGGATATACTTGACTCCCATCTACTATATCATGCGTTACATCGTCATGGCCATGACCGCTGTGACCTTTGTACTGACATTCTCCCTCACTCGATTCCTGTCCATGCGTTTTGTGCGCCTCCTCCTCTTGACTGTCGCATGTATGATACTGATATTCTTTATCATACCCGTTCGACCATCAGATATTTCTCAGTTAGTCATCGCCATGATCACACTCTCCATTGGAGCCGGGCTGGACTGGGACGCACGAGAATGGGCAAACGTCAGCTACGGCTACACCATGATGATGATTGCGGTCACCATTTGCAACTGCTTTTACTATGCTGGAGGACTGTATGTGCCTGAGCATTACATGTTTGACGAAGGGAAAAACCAAGTCGGGGCGATGGTCGCCATCGGAGCGACGGCCTGTTTCTATTTCGGAATGAAATTCAAAGAAGATCGAGTTCCCTTCCTCTCCGCCTGTCTTCTCTCACTGATCTGTCTGGTACTAATCCGTTCTCGCGCAGATTGTTTCGCTTTGATTGTCTGCATGTTAGTGATTGCTGTGAAAGAAGCTGACTTCAATATCAAATGGAACGCGAAAACTGTATTGGCTATTGCTACCATTCTCCTCATCGGAGTCATCATCTATACCGGATTCATCAGCGACGAATTGCACACCTTCATGCACGGCGGCAAAAGCGGAAGCGGCATCAACGACCTCACTACCCGCCGATGGGCGCGCAACCAAAAGGGCATGGACATCATCATGCATCATCATTCGATGGAAGAGTTGAAAAACCCGATGAAAATCCCGTTCATCCACAACTATCCATTATTGCGTCTGGCCCGTTACAGTTTCTTTTCCCTCCCTTTGTTGTTGTTCTATATTTACTTTGGTGTCAGCACATTAATGGAGATATTCAAATCTCGGAAGACGGAGCTCAAACAGGCCGGTTGGGTGGTTTGTTGCGTTCCGTTGCTCATCAGCTTCGCCGAGCCCAACTTCCCTTACGGTCCCGGACTGGTCCAGATGTTGGCCTTCTTACTGTTAGGCTTTTCTCTGCGTCCTTCCGACCCACCTGCACGTACACTTGAAGAGAATCCCGACACTGTGTTACACGTCTGTAACGATATGTTTTACAGCAAAGTACACTCCAATTTATACAAGGAATTAGATCACGAGGGAGTCCGCCAAGTGGTATTCTCCCCTGTGCATAAATCCACCCCTGAAAACCATCTTTTCGATGGCGAGCACACAAAGATTATATATGCCCACATTTTGAAACCGCTACATAAACTTTTCTTTTTCCACAAAATAGAACGCACCGTCCGTGAAATAGAAAAGCTGGTTGATCTGAACAGCATCTCATGCATCCACGCCACTACCCTCTTCAGCGACGGCATGGTGGCCATGGAACTGCATAAAAAATACGGTATCCCCTACATTGTAGCCGTACGGAATTGTGACATCAACGCATTTTTGCGCTACATGCCGCACCTTTGGTGGGTGCACCGCGCTGTCATTGACGCCGCATCCAACGTGGTGTTCATCGCACCGGCACTGCGGGAAAGAGTTTTGAAGCATCCGACACTCTGCGGCATGAGACAGCAAGCCCAAGAGAAGTCCATCGTTATCTCAAACGGCATCAACGAATTCTGGATCAATCATTTACAAACAGAAAAGAACCAAGAGCATCCACACAATCTGATGTATGCGGGGATTTTCAATCGCAACAAAAACTTGCCAAGGCTGATTCACGCATTGGATTCGTTGCGCGCACAATTCCCCGACCTCCACTTCGATGTGGCAGGTGATGGGGGCGACAACGAAAAGCAGGTGCTCGAACTGATGAAAGCCCACCATGATTGGATTACCTACCATGGTAAAATCACAGATTTGGAGGAGATGAAAACGCTTTATCGGTCTAACCGAATATTCGTAATGTCCTCGAAATCTGAAACTTTCGGATTGGTCTATGTGGAAGCCTTGTCACAGGGATTGTCCGTGATGTGGAGTCGCGGAGAGGCCATTGACGGAATGTTCCCCGAACATATCGGAGAAAGTGTCAACCCCCTGAATATTCATGACTTAAAAGATAAATTAGAGAAACTGCTCAGTCAATCAGACAATTACGAAGCACTTCCAGCCAACACCTTCGAATCGTTCCGCTGGACCAGCATCGCCAAAAAATACATTTCTCTATATCCCAACATTCAAATTACTAATTTCTAATTCCAAATTATGAAATTATGATTACCGTCATTTGTCCGATATATAACGAAGAGAACCGCATTGACAGCTGCATCCAGTCCATCCTAGCACAAGATTTTCCAAAGGAGGAGATGGAGGTGCTGTTTGTGGACGGCATGAGTGACGACCACACGCGGGACATCATCGGTAATTATATCCAACAGTATCCTTTCATTCGCCTACTGGACAACCCGAAGCGTATCGCCCCGACCGCTCTTAACATCGGAATACGGGCAGCCAAAGGTGATATCATTCTGCGGTTAGATGCGCACGCAAAATATCCAATTGACTATTTCACTGTGTTAGTCAACAAGTTGCGAAATACAGATGCAGACAATGTAGGTGGTGTTTGCAACACTTTGCCCGCCAAGGACACCCCCATTTGCAGAGCCACCGCATACGCCATGAGCTCCTCTTTCGGGATGGGGAATTCCCATTTCCGCATCGGCACCGACCACGAAATGTGGGTCGACACCGTGCCTTTCGGTTGTTTCCGTCGGGAAATCTTCGACAAAATCGGTTTATTTGACGAAGAGCTGGTCCGCAACCAAGATGACGAATTTAACGGCAGAATCATCCGGCAAGGCGGCAAGATCCTATTGCTCCCGCAAGTGGTGATTGACTATTTCGCCCGCGATTCTATCAGCAAAACTGCAAAAATGTTTTACCAATATGGCCTATTTAAACCTCTTGTAAACAAGAAGTTACACAAACCAACAACCCTCCGGCAATTCTTCCCGCCACTGTTTATGGCCGGAATTGTCATCGGAGGGTTGCTCAGCATATTCAGCCCCATCATCAGGCTAATCTATTTGTGTATTTTAGCCCTATACATCTTGATGGGCCTCATTTCAGGCTTCAAATACACCCGACGCGGCATTGACATTCTCTGTATGCCAATCATTTACGCCACCATCCATCTAAGTTACGGCTGTGGCTACTGGGCCGGGCTCTTCAAATTGGCCATGCACGGGAAAATCTCCGTGCAATCCAACCATTAAACTTAGAATGTGTAACCGATTTTGGCCTCGATACCGCCGTTGAATCCTGGCTGGCTCGGGAATGTTCTGAAGAAGAAACCGCCCGTGAAAGAGAGTGCCTTCACGCGGAAACCGCCGGAAATGGTGGCATAAAGACCTACTCCGCTTTTGCCAACTTCCGTATAATCATAATAGCTGATGTGACCACTCGGATCAAAGACCGGTTCGCTAATCTCATCATTCCAAAAATGCAAACCGATACCAGCCGCCACGTTGATGAGCGGTTTCAAGGTTTTGCCCATATCGAAATAGTGACGATAGTTGAGGTAAATCGGAACCTCCTGGAAAGAAGCGGTGTTCAAACCGTAACCAAGGCCGATACCGATAAGGTCGTTTTGTTTAAAAGCGATACTGTTAACAAATACGCCTGTCCAGCCGACGTTCTTACCAACAAAAAATCCATACTCATTAATGAAGTTGTAAGCAATTTTTTTCTCTTGTTGCTCTTGTGCGTTTAGCGCATTCACCCCGCAAAAAGCAGCGATGCACAACACCATAAGTGTTCTTAAAACTCTGTTTTTCATAATCTTACAATTTAATGATACAAAATTTAAGGGCGCAAAAATACATTTTTTTCATAATGGGATACTAAAAACCAATATTCTGACTGGAAATATGACAAAAAGGGGAGGTAAAGGACAAAAAAAGTGTATTTTTGCAGGCTGTAAAAATTTTGCACAAAGATGTAGTATAGAGTTTCTAACCCATTAAAAGAAAGGAGGTTATCTTATGGTTGACACCATTAATTTCGGTGCATACAAATGGCATCACATTACGAATCCGACTGTTGAAGATTTGGACTTTTTACGAGATAACTTCCATTTCCACCCATTGGACATAGAAGACTGCTCCAGCTTTGTACAACGCCCCAAAATAGACATTTACGACGACTATTTCTTTCTGGTGCTGCATTTTCCGTTGCTTGATCAGCGTACCAATCTAGTGAAAACCGAGGAAACCAAAATTTTCTGGGGTCAGGATTATCTCATCACCGTCGGCAATTCACACTATGTGGTGCAAGACCTTTTCAATCTGAAAAAAATCGATCCGGAGCCAGAAGATGAGGACGAAATCAGCGGAACCTCCGACGCCATGCTGTACCACATATTATATAGGATGATGAAGGAGACGTTCCTGATTGTGGAGCGACTCGGCACTCAGATTGATTTCATCAGCAGTGAACTGTTCAGCAGCAAATCGGAAAAGATCATCGAACAGATCTCCATCATCCGCAAAAACATCATCCAAATGAACACCTTGTTCAAACCGCAACTCCGTCTGTTTAAGATGTTTGAGAGTGGCGAGGTAAAAGGGTTCGCTGATGACATGGAAGAATACTGGGGCAACATTTTGGACTTCTACCAAAAGATGTGGGATATGGTGGACGATTATGGAGAATTGGTGGCCGGTTTGTCGAGCACGTTCGATTCGTTACAGGCCAACAAAACCAACGAAATCATGCGTATGCTCACGATTATCTCCACCATTATACTTCCATTAACCTTTATATCAGGACTTTACGGAATGAACGTCGGACTCCCCATGGCAAATTCTCCGTTTGCCTTCCTCTATGTAATTGGACTCTGCTTATTCATATCAGCAGTGCTAATTGTGTTTTTCATCAAAAAGCACTGGCTATAAATAGTTAGGAGTTAGGAGTTAGAAGTTAGGAGTCAATGGTCTGGCCAATTGCAAAAAGTTTAAATCCAATGTATAAGTCTTCATTCAAGATATTGGAATTAGAAAAAGGGGATTACCACACACTACTGAATGGATTCATTGCCGGTGTGAAAATCCGCATTGTGCTAGACACGGGCGCATCTCACAGCTGTATTGACAAACAGTTTGTAAATCAAATACTTCCAGAATTGCATATGGAGACTAACGAGGGCGTGAATGCGGGTATCGGCGGCACGGGTTTTGAAGTGCTGGTAACCGACCTCCCCGACTTCAAAATCGGGCACTATCATCAGAAAATCATGGAGAACATCGCAGTGATAGACTTCACGCACATCAATATGGCTTACCAAACATTGAAACAAAAACCCGTGCAGATGATTTTGGGCAACGACTTCTGCATCCATCATAAAGCCATCATCGACTATGACCGGAATCTGTTCCTGTTTCAAAAATAGCATATAATATGGATGAAAAGGATGTTCATAGGCGGATTTTAGGGGTGGACCCTGGTACCAACATCATGGGCTACGCATTGCTGGATACAAACCTGAACAAATCGGAAGTAGAGGTGCTCAGTGTGTTGAAGATGACCAAAATGGTTGACCCGTATGCCAAGCTGAAATATATTTACGAAAGAATCAATGGATTAATTGAACAGTATCATCCTGATATTCTGGCCATTGAAGCACCTTTCTACGGCAAAAACGTACAGTCGATGCTAAAGTTGGGCCGAGCACAGGGCATTGTGATTGCAGCCTCGTTACATGCAGGCATGGAGGTCTATGAATACTCTCCACGCAAAATCAAGCAGTCTATCACGGGCAACGGCAATGCCTCCAAGGAGCAGGTTTCCGCTATGCTTTGTCGGATGTACCCCATATCACAAAGCATTGAATATCTGGATGCTACAGATGCCCTTGCGGTGGCGGTCTGTCATCATCTACAGCACAAGGTAGTGTTTGGGAAAACGAAGGCGCCTGATTGGAAAAGTTTCATTTCGCAAAATGCGGATCGGGTGGTGCGGTAGAGACGCGATTAATCGCATCTCTACAACGGAAAATTTCTCAGAACAGGATTGTGTTTTTTTCGGGAATATTATGTACCTTTGCCGCATCTTTTTAATAAGGAATATATTTAATATTTGAAAAATTAGACAACAATATATCATTATGGAAATCAACAAATTACAAGATGTTGCTGCACAAGTTCGCAGAGATATTATCCGCATGGTTCACAGTGCCAAATCAGGTCATCCGGGCGGCTCGCTGGGTTGCGCTGATTTTCTGACGGCTCTCTATTTTGACGTGATGGAGATTGACCCCGAGCATTTCACACGCGAGGGCATGGGTGAGGACATGTTCTTCCTCTCCAACGGGCATATCAGCCCCGTGTTCTACAGCGTGATGGCCCGCCGCGGCTACTTCCCGATCTCGGAACTGGCCACCTTCCGCAAGCTGGGTACCCGTCTGCAAGGTCACCCCACTCCGGTGGAAGGACTTCCCGGTGTCCGCATCGCTTCCGGCTCTCTCGGACAGGGTCTCTCTGTAGCCATCGGTGCTGCATTGGCAAAAAAGGCCAACCAAGACAAACACCTTGTATTTGCACTCACTGGCGACGGCGAACTTGAAGAAGGACAAAACTGGGAAGCCCTGATGTTCGCAGGCTCAAAACATGTTGATAATCTTATCGTTACCGTTGATTACAATAAAAAACAGATTGACGGCAGCACCGATGCCGTGATGAGTCTCGGCAACCTTCGCGCCAAATTCCAAGCTTTCCAATGGATGGTTCTCGAGATGAACGGCAACGATATGAAAAGTTGCATCCAAACCCTGAAACTTGCTAAAACGCTGGCCAGAAACCAAAAGCCGATTGCCATCTTGATGAAAACGGAGATGGGACAAGGCGTGGACTTCATGATGGGCACGCACAAATGGCACGGTACGCCGCCTAACGATGAACAAGCTGCAGCCGCATTGGCTCAACTCCCTGAAACTCTGGGAGATTACTAATACCTGCTCGCGTGAAAATCGTCAACAGATACCTCTGCAAAAACTTCCTCGGCCCCTTTTTCCTCACCTTCTTCGTGGCACTGTTTGTCTTGCTCATGCAGTTCGTCTGGAAATGGGTAGATGAGCTTGTTGGCAAAGGTTTGGAGTTGTCCGTCATGCTAAAACTGCTGTTTTACGCGGCCATCTCCCTCGCTTCCATGGCGTTTCCGTTGGCGGTTATGTTAGCTTCTCTGATGACCTTCGGCAATATGGGCGAACGGTACGAAATCGTCGCCCTGAAGTCTGCCGGTATCTCTACCCGTAAAATGATGACCCCGTTGGCCTTTCTGACAGTCATCATCACCATTGTCTCCTTCCTTTTCTCAGACCAAGTCATCCCCCGCGCCACCTTGAAACTCAGGATGTTACTCTACGATATTCAGGAGCAAAAACCCGCCCTCAATATCGAGGAGGGTGTTTTCTATGAAGGTTTTGACAACTATTCTATCTTGGTGGGCAAAAAAATGCCCGACGGGGAAACAGTTAAGGACGTTCTCATCTACGACCATTCCAGACGACAAGGTAACACCTGTGTAACTTACGCTGAATCAGGGAAAATGACCATTACCCCGGATAAGCACTATCTTGTTTTCGTCCTGAACAATGGCTCCTATTGGGACGAAACCTCTTCCATGGGCGTAAGTCGCGGCAAACGAGTACAAATGCCTCTGATGCGCGCCACCTTCGACAGGCAATACAAACGATTCGACATGTCTGCCTTCTCCCTCAACCAAGTGGACGCACAACTGTTTGAAGGACACTCCTCCTCCATGACCAACAAGCAACTCAAAGAAGAGATAGATACCATGAAAAAGCAAATCCGTGAAATTGAAGAGAATACGGCAAATGTTTTTTTCAACAATCTCTACTTTTATAACTCTTTTGTACGTAATGACGAACAATTCGCCACACAAGAGGTTTCCAGTTCGTTGGATATCTCCACGCTTCCACCCGACCTGAGGAGCCGGGTGTTGAACCATGCCGAAAATTCCTCCCGATCGTTCATCTACTCCATGCAATTCAACTATACAGATGCCTCATTCAGAACATCTTATATGTGGAACTTCCAAATCGAACTACAGCGAAAATACCGTTTGGCCGTAGCCTGTCTGCTATTCTTCTTTATCGGAGCGCCCTTGGGTTCTATCATCCGCAAAGGCGGTATTGCCGTACCGCTGGTGCTCACGGTTGTTTTCTTCGTCATATACTTCGCCCTCTCCGTCATCGGTGAGAAAATCGCCAAAGGCAGCACCATGCCGGTTTGGTTCGGCACATGGCTTTCCTCGTTCATACTGCTACCCCTGTGTATCTTCCTGACCTATCATGCCACCATGGACACCGCTGTGCTGTCACCCGACACATACGCCAAATGGATGGATAAAATTAAGAATATCAAACTCAAAAAAATAAAACTGTTTTCGAAAAAAAGACATGAAGATTCTTCAACTTTGTCATAAAACGCCTTTGCCCGCCATTGATGGTGGATGCATTGCCATTCACAACATCACACAGTGCCTGCTAAACAGCGGCGCTGATGTGAAGGTGCTCGCAGTGGCCACTCCCAAACACCCCTTCGTCGTATCGGCATTTTCCAAATCTTATTTGGAGAAAACTCGCTTTGAATCGGTCTATATTGATACAACTCCCCACAAAATTGAAGCTCTGAAAACGCTTTTCACAGGGCATTCATACCAAATCAGCCGGTTTTTCCACAAAAACATGGCGGCAAAACTGACTGAAACGCTCAAAAAAGAAAACTTCGATATTGTCCATATCGAATCCATCTACATGGCACCCTACATTCCGTTGATTCGGAAACATTCCAACGCGAAAATCTTGATGCGTTTGCACAATATCGAACATCAAATTTGGGAACGGCTCTCTGAAAACGAGCGAAATCCCATCATGAAGCTGGCCTATCGCGTTAACGCCCACCAGCTCAAACGTGTGGAAAGAAAAATCCTACATGAAGTGGACGGCTACATGTCTATTTCTGAACCCGATTTCAACTACTTCCATGAAGCTTTTCCTGATGTTCCGGGCATTGTGATTCCGTTCGGTATCAATCTGGACAACTACGAGTTAGAAGACGACGATTACATCGCCACCGACCATCCTGAACTGTTCCATATCGGCAGCATGAACTGGTCTCCGAATGTGGAGGGAATCTTGTGGTTCCTGGACGAAGTGTGGCCCGACATTCTGGCGGCACACCCTACTCTGACTTTCACCTTGGCTGGACATGATATTCCGGAGAGCATTCGCTCCCGCCACGACCAAAACGTGAACGTTGTCGGTTCAGTACCGAATGCCAACGAATTTATGGGTGAACATGACATCATGATCGTGCCTTTGCTTTCGGGCAGCGGCATCCGGATTAAAATCGTGGAAGCCATGGCCTTAGGCAAAGTGGTTATCACTACCTCCATCGGCGCGGAAGGTCTGGACGTTCAGAACGGCAAACATCTGTTTATTGCCGACACTCCGGAAGAGTTCGTAGCGGTTATCAACAAATGTGTGGCCACGCCCGATATCTGTTCGATTATCAGCGAAAACGCCCAACATTACATCTCTGTTCACCATAACAATGCGGTGATTGCACAACAAATCATGGACTTTTACCAAAAAGTGACAAATAAACAATGAAAAAGCTCTTGTCTGATATACAATCGGTTGAGGATCTGCGCAAATTGCCTATCAACCAGCTGCCCCAGCTGTGCGAGGAGTTGCGTCAGTACATTATCGAGCAAACCGCCCAGCATCCCGGCCACCTCGGGTCCAGCCTCGGCGTAGTGGAGCTCACCGTGGCTATCCATTATGTCTTCGACACCCCAGACGACAAATTAATCTGGGACGTGGGGCACCAGGCCTACTGCCACAAAATCCTGACGGGGCGCAAGGATCAGTTCTGCACCAACCGCTGCTACGGCGGCATCAGCGGATTTCCCCGTCGTGACGAAAGTGAGTTCGATGCATTCGGCACCGGACACTCCTCCACCTCCATTTCAGCTGCTCTCGGCATGGCCCTGGCCGCAAAGATGGAAGGCAACATGCAGCGAAACCACATCGCCGTCATCGGTGATGGCGCTATCGGAGGCGGCATGGCGTTCGAAGCCATGAACCAAGCTCCCTACCGCGATGTCAACATGTTGGTGATTCTCAACGACAACAAAATCTCTATCGATAAAAGCACCGGTGCGATGAGCAAATATTTGCTCTCTATCACCGCCTCCCCGACCTACAACCGGATGAAAAACCGTCTGTGGAACTTCTTCACTTTCCGTACCAACCATCCTAACCGTGTCACCAACTTCTTCAGCAAGATGGGTAACTCCATGAAAGGCTGGCTGTTCGGTGGCAGCAACTGGTTCCAAAGCCTCGGCTACCGCTATTTCGGACCTGCCGATGGCCACGATGTCATCTACTTGGTGAAGACCCTCAAAGGTCTCAAAAAACTGCCCGGACAGAAAGTTCTCCACGTGCTGACTATCAAAGGAAAAGGCCTCGAAGCGGCGGAACAAAACCAGACCAAGTATCATGCTCCTGGTAAGTTCGACCCTGACACCGGCGAAATTATCCCTGTCGAAAACAAACAGCAACCTCCTAAATACCAAGATGTTTTCGGAAATACGATCTTAGAACTGGCACGCCAAGATGATAAAATTGTCGGTATCACGCCGGCTATGGCCACTGGATGCTCTCTCACCATCATGGACGCGGTATACCCAGAACGGGTCTTCGACGTGGGCATTGCAGAACAACACGCTGTAACCTTCGCAGCAGGCATGGCCACAGAGGGTTACATCCCCTTCTGCAACATCTACTCCTCTTTCCTGCAGCGCGGCTACGATCAGGTGATCCATGACGTGGCATTGCAAAAACTGCCGGTTATTTTCTGCATTGACCGTGCCGGACTGGTCGGCGAAGACGGATCCACCCATCAAGGCGCTTTTGACCTTGCCTTCCTGCGTTGCATCCCTGACCTGATCATCGCCTCTCCGCTGAATGAGCACGAATTGCGCAACATGATGCTTACCGCATATCAAAACGCTAAAAGCCAAGGACTTCCATTCGTTATCCGCTACCCGCGCGGCCGTGGTGTGCTCCTCGATTGGCACAATGAACCTCAAGTGCTGCCCATTGGAAAAGGACAACTGCTGCAAAAGGGAGAAAAGGTGTTACTACTGACACTCGGACCTTTGGGCAATGCCGTCAGCAATGTACTGGAGAAGTTGGCACAAGAAAACATCCATGCGGGACATTTTGACGTAAAATTCCTTAAACCGTTGGATGAAAGTGCTTTGGAAGAATTTGCAAAACAATATTCTGTATGGATTACAGTGGAAGACGGCACCGAAAAAGGCGGTCTCTTCTCTGAGATTGCGGAATTCCTCGCCCGTAGAGACGATGTGCACACCGTCTCCACGAATGAATCCCATCCAAAACTGCTGCATATCGCCCTTCCCGACCAATTCATCACCCACGGCGACATCCCGAACCTTTATAAAAAGGTCGGTTTTGACAACGACTCTATTGAGAAAACCATCCGAACAGCCTGGGAAATGGCGTAGGATAACATTGACATCTCTACAGGTGAGTTATACCTGAAGATTTCATATAGTGCGCAATCAGACCGTCCGGGTCTTTAACGCTCTTCTGTAACCATTCGAAATAGAGCTCATTACGCTCCTCTTCGGACAATTTCCATGACACATCTGAATGGCGCATCCGCTCACTGAAATGGGACAAAATGATGGCTGCAGAGTTGGAAATATTGAAACTTTCTGTAAATCCGTACATCGGAATCAGCACATTGCCGTCTGCATAACGGATTGCTTCTTCGGAAAGGCCTGTAAGTTCCGTGCCGAAGAGAAACGCTGTTTTCTGCTCTACCGGCAGATCAAAAATAGTACGTTTGCGTTCATCCGGCAACGTGGCAGCCACCCAATAACCCGCCTCGTGCAAACGGTCGATGCAATCCTTCACATTGTGATCACTGTGCGGATAGTCATGGATCGACAGCCATTTGTCGGCTCCCATGCTGATATCCTTATGAATCTCAAACTCATTACGGTTTTTAATAACATGAACGTCCTGAATACCATAACAGTCGCAGGTGCGCAACACTGCGCTGATATTCTGAGTTTGGAACAGATCCTCCAACACCACGGTAACGTGACGGGTGCGGTTTTCCAGCACTTCTGCCAGACGTGCCTGCCGCGCCTCCGACACAAATTGTTGGAGATATTCAACTAACTGATCTCTAATTTGTTTATCCTCTATTTTTCTCATCTCTATAAAAACAAAAAAGCCCTTGATAAGGGCTTTTTAAAGTTCAACGAAATATTTACTATTTCATTTTTGCAAATGCAGAACCGGGTTTGAATTTAACAACCTTCTTAGCGGGGATGTTGATCTTCTTGCCCGTTGCAGGATTGTGACCAGCTCTAGCTTTGCGGTCAGCAACATAAAATGTGCCGAATCCGATTAAAGCAAGTCTTTCGCCTTTTTTCAAAGCTTTTTCAGTAGCACCAACCATAGCTTCTAAAGCACATTTAGCTTGAACTTTGGTTAAACCGGCTTCTTCAGCCACAACATTGATTAATTCGCTCTTGTTCATGTTTACTAAATTATAAGGTTAAAAATTAATAATAAGTTTGAGCCACAAAGTTAATAAAAATTGTAAAAAACAGCCTTGGATATTGAAATGTTGGTAATTATTTTAGTTTGTTGATTAAACTCACCGTATCAAATATATTTATATACTAATATAGATAATCAGTATAGTTATTCGCTCTGAATCCGGCGAGAAAATCTTCGATTTTCATTCTTGATTTTCCTTGAAGTTGAAGAATTTTGACAAAAACGTCGTGATTTTTCGTAGAAATCAGCATTTCTTTACTCGTTGTGAGCGTGATTTTTCCAGGTTTTGCAGTACTTTTTCTGTCAGTTATCTGAACATCGTACAACTTCAACACACAGGGAGTCGGTTCCTCGTCATTCGGGTTAAGGCGACCGATGTAAGCGAAAGCGGCAGGATAGGGAGAGAGCCCACGAATCTGGTTATATATGTTCTCCGCGGTGTCATCCCAACAGACGTGCATATCCTCTTTGAATATCTTGGGTGCCGGTTTCAAAGTAGCGGCTTCTGGTTGTGGAATAGGCGTGGCGGTCTCAGATGCCAACAAAAAGAGCGTCTCAACGGCAACCTCCGCCCCAAGAGCCATCAGTTTGTCGTGCAACGTGCCAGCATTATCATCATGGGTGATTTCCACCGACTTCTGCAACAAAAGCGCACCTGTATCCGTGTGTTCGTCCAACAAAAATGTGGTCACGCCAGTCTGTGTTTCGCCGTTCATAATGGCCCGCTGAATCGGGGCGGCACCGCGATACTGCGGCAAAAGGGATGCGTGTACGTTGAAAGTTCCCAACGGGGGAATGGTATAAACCGATTGCGGGAGCATACGGAAAGCTACCACAACAAAAACATCTGCAGCATAGCCACGAAGAGTCTCCACAAAGGATTCATCTTTGAGCTTTTCCGGCTGCAGGACAGGAAGCTGATTAGCTACAGCATAGTTCTTCACATCGGAACAATGCATCTGCTGACCACGTCCTGCTGGTTTGTCGGGCGTAGTGACCACACACACCACTTCATGTCCAGCCTTGCGAATGGCATCCAAGGTCGCCACCGCGAACTCTGGCGTTCCCATAAAAACGACTCGTAACTTCTTCATTGTCGGTATGTTTCTTGTTTGTTTACAATTGTAGAGATGGTGCTCAGATACGGAGGCGGTGTACACGGAGACGGTGTACACACCGTCTCTACAGGAATTCTAATGATAACATTTTCAACGCCGTCACAGCACCTTCAACGCCTTTGTTTCCGTGCTTTCCGCCAGCGCGATCTTCTGCTTGCTCCATCGTATTACAAGTCAGCACGCTGAAAATCACGGGTTTTGAAAACTTCAGCCCGACATTCGTGATGCCATCTGCAACCGCTTGCGAGATAAAATCGAAATGACGTGTCTCTCCTTGGATGACACATCCGATACAAATGACAGCATCAACGTTGGTCTTCTCCAGTAACCACTGCGCTCCAAGGGGAAGTTCAAAACTGCCAGGCACATGCTTCACAAGGATATTCTCCTCGCGCACGCCTTGTTGAAGCAGAGTCTCTTTCGCACCATTAAAAAGAGAATCGGTAATGCGGTCATTCCATTCGCTGACCACAATACCGATTTTCATATTTTTTGCGGAAGAAAACTCAAAAGGGGTAAAATCCGATAAGTTTTTCTTCTTTTCTATCATTTTATATTATTTGGAAGCGTTCGCTTTAGCTCTTTCAGCGTATTGGGCAACGCTCATTTTGTTGTATTCAGAGTAGAAATCCTTCTCAATAGTCTCGTATGCAGCAAGAGCTTTCTTCCAATCACCTTGTCTCTCATACATTTGACCGAGTTTGAAAAGAGCGATAGGAGTGAAATAGGGATCTTTGCCCTTCACAGCTTTCTCATAGTAGCTGATGGCCTGTGACTCATCACCTTGTTCGTCATAGAGGTCACCGATAGTAGCCTGACATGCATACCAAAGCACATCCTCTTTCTTCTTGAATTTCTTGAGATAGTCAAGAGCATCTTCCTTTTGACCCAGTTTCATATAGGTCAAGCCGGCATAGTAATTGGCCGTGTTGGCGGTCTTGGTGATCTTATAACCGCTGGCGATATCCAAGAAACCATCATTTTCGCCATCACCTTCAAGAGCTAACTTCAAAGAAGCAGTATCGCCCTGAATGAACCAATGGATCGGTTGCACGATCTGAGCGGAAGCCTCTGCATTTTTCTTCTGCAAATAGAAGCGATTGAAAGCCAGAATGGCAAGAATGATAACGAGGATGCCAATAATGACACCGTAAATAATGTTCTGATATTTATTAAAAAACGAAAGAACTTTGGTTACAAAGTTTTCATTTTCAGTCGTTTGCTCCATTTTTTTGGAACCCAAATTTTCTGTATTTGCCATAATTACACATCAATTTTTTCAAGGGTGCAAAAATACATTTTTTTTGAAAAGATTACGTATGAAAAACGTTAAGTTGAAAATATTCTCTTCATTTTAGGCAAAAGGCAAAAGGCAACAGGCAAAAGGCAACAGGGAATAGGGAATAGTGGTTGGCGGGGGTAAGGTTAGAGTTCGTCCGGTTCGGCACCCAAGCATGTAGTCACAACGTCCGGGGCAATACGTTTAACGAGATTCTGCAGAGTGGGGCCGGGGCCGAATTCCGTGAAAGCGTCAGCACCGTCACGGACCATGTTCAACACCGTCTGCGTCCATTGCACCGGCGAGGTAAGTTGCGACACCAAGATTTTCCGAATCAGTTCAGGATCCGTAGTAGGGGAAGCGGTAACATTTTGATAGACTGGGCATAACGGCGTAGCGAACGTACTTTTGCCGATAGCTTCGGCCAATTCGTCCTGTGCGCTCTGCATCAGTGGGGAATGGAAAGCTCCTCCCACCTTCAACATCATAATGCGCTTAGCGCCCGCCTCCTTCAGCTTTTCTGTAGCTAACTCCAATCCTTTGATGCTGCCGGAGATCACCAACTGTTGCGGAGAGTTGTAGTTGGCGGGCACCACCACCTCATCGGTGATGGAGGCGCACACCTCTTCAATGATGGCACTGTCGAACTTCAAGACGACCGCCATCCCGGAAGCCTCTGTCTCACAAGCCTTTTGCATGGCATTGGCTCTTTTTTCTACCAACAAAAGGGCATCCTCGAAAGCCAGACAACCGGCGGCAGCCAAAGCAGTATATTCGCCTAACGAATGCCCGGCAGTCATGTCGGGAGCAGCTTCCCTGAGACACTCGAAGGAGATATAACCGTGTAAAAACATTGCCAACTGCGTATATTTAGTCTGTTTGAGTTCTTCCTCCGTACCATGGAACATGATTTCTGAAATCTGGTAGCCCAGCACCTCGTCCGCGCGATGGAAAAGCTCCTTTGCTTGCGGGAAATCATTGTACAATGACAGCCCCATGCCGGGACGTTGCGAACCTTGCCCAGGAAAAATGTAAGCGTTCATTTTTATATAATTGTTAATGATTGGGATCTCCTGTAGAGACGCGAAATTTTGCGTCTCTACATTTTACATCTCTATTCTATAAATTAAAACTCGCCTTGATTTTATCCACATAGTCAAGTCTTTCCCATGGGAAGAAGGTCACCATGCGGGGGCCTTGCGATGTCTGAACCTCGGCCTCGTAACAGTCGCGACCGAAATGCCCATACGAAGCAGTGGGTTCGTAAATCGGGTTTTTGAGTTGAAAACGGGTGATGATGTCATACGGGCGCATCGGGAAAATGTCGCGGATGCGCATGGCAATCTCACTGTCGTGCATTTTCACTTTAGCAGTGCCGTAAGTGTTGACATAGAGACCCACGGGTTCTGCCTTGCCAATGGCGTAGGCCACCTGGATCAGCGCTTGGTCGCACAAACCTGCGGCCACCATATTCTTGGCAATATGACGTGTGGCGTAAGCGGCTGAACGATCAACCTTTGAGGGATCTTTGCCAGAGAAAGCGCCACCACCGTGCGCACCGCGACCACCGTAAGTGTCCACGATAATCTTACGACCGGTAAGGCCAGTGTCACCGTGCGGTCCACCAATGACAAACTTACCCGTAGGATTCACAAAGAGTTGATAATCAGTGTTGAAAAGTTTCTGTACTTTCTTCGGACAACTTTTCTTGACGCGAGGGATCAGGATCTTTTCCACATCACGACGGATGGTCTCCAGCATGGTAGCCTCGTCGGCAAAGTCGTCATGCTGCGTGGAAATGACAATACTGTCAATACGCTCAGGTCTGTGTCTTTCGGAATATTGTATGGTAACTTGTGATTTAGAATCAGGACGAAGATAGGTCATTTTCTTGCCCTCTTTGCGGATGGCAGCCAGTTCTTGCACAAAGCGGTGAGCCAGCTCGACAGGCAGCGGCATGTAGTTGTCCATCTCGTTACAGGCATAGCCAAACATCATACCTTGGTCGCCAGCACCCTGATCCTCCAGCGATGCACGTTCCACACCTTGGTTGATGTCAGGAGACTGACTGTGGATGGTGGAAATCACGCCACAGGATTTATAGTCGAATTGATAATCGCTCTTGTTGTAACCAATATTCCGAATAACGCGGCGAGCCACATCATCCACGGAAACGTAACCTTCGGTCTTCACCTCGCCGGCGCACACGACCAATCCGGTAGTCACCAGCGTCTCACACGCCACTTTCGATTCAGCGTCCTGCGCCAAGAAACTATCCAACAATGCGTCCGAAATCTGGTCGCAAATCTTATCCGGATGTCCTTCAGACACGGATTCAGATGTAAATAAATAACTCATAATCAGTATTTTACACTTATAAACATTAAAAACTGAAAATCGCGGGGAAAGATGGTTTAGCATTTTTTTCTGTGGTTGCAATCATAACAAATCTGTCCACGCATTTTCGGCGGCAAAGATACACTTTTTTTATGTACTTTTGCGCCGCATTTTAAAATCAAACGACTATGTTCTGGAACACGTTAGGCTATATTACTTGGAAGGTAAACCCCGTGGCATTCCACCTCGGCTCCATTGAAGTCAGATGGTATGGTATCTTCTTGGCCTTGGGCTTCTTACTAGCCTACTATACCCTTCAACAGATATTCAAAACGGAGCATCTTTCCCAAAAACTACTGGATAAAATCTCCATTTGGACAATCGTGTGGACCATTATCGGATTGCGATTGGGACACTTCCTCTTTTACGAACCGGAAATGTTTGTGAAAGCACCGCTGCAGATTCTGCTTCCTGTAGACGAAAATTGGCATTTTATTGGTTACCAAGGTCTTGCAAGTCACGGCGGTGTTATCGGCATCATCGGATTTCTGATTTACTACTGCTGGCGCCACAAGATCAACTTCCTGTGGATTTTAGACCGATTGGGCATTGCAGTGCCTATTGCAGCTTCGTTTGTGCGCATCGGTAACTTGATGAACCATGAAATTGTGGGCCGCATCACAGACGTGCCGTGGGCTTTTGACTTCATCTACGGTGGATTCGGTATCGCAGGCACCTACCGCCATCCAGCGCAACTCTACGAATCCATCGTATATCTTCTGGTCTTCATTGGTCTTACCATATACTATTTTAAATATGCCAAAGGGAAGGTCGCGGCAGGCCGCACCTCCGGCATCACCCTGACCGTCATTTTCACGGCACGGTTCTTCATTGAATTTTTCAAAGAAGTACAAGTGTCAAGCGAAGCGGGTCACGTACTCAACAACGGTCAATGGCTTAGTATCCCGCTCATTATCATGGGAATATCGCTTCTCATTTATTCGTTTGTGAAGCCTACCTATCCGGAATGCCCCTACAAAGAGGAACCCGCTAAGTAGGAATGTGCCGTGGCACACAATGAACGATTATCACTGATTATTCAAACCCGCCAATAAACTCCACCGTCACGACTTTTTCATTCGAAGTGGTGAAAACCAGGTTCGATTTGACAGTGTTTCCTTTGAATTCTGCGTCCACACTCAACGTACTTACCGTTTCTGCAGAGTCGCAGACTTGCACACTGTCGATGGCAGGAATGGTCTTCAACAGGTCTCTGAGCATGGCTCCGCCCATAGTTCCCTCAAATTTCTTCTCCCCTACTTGCCCCAAAGGCATAATTCCGTTCATCAGGAAATAAGTCTCACCCCCTTTATTCGTGTATTTGAAACTAAGATCACCTTGCTCGATTTTGTTGTTTGACAGATTGTGGAAATTTCCAAAATAACGTCCTCCGATGATGCTTCCGCTATCACAGGAGGTCATCAACAGGGCAAAAAATGCGATTACAACTACTATCTTTTTCATTATTTCAATTTTTCTACAAAACAGACTATTTAACTCTCAACTTATAGATATCCAGTACATTCTGCATCAGCATGGCGATAGTCATGGGACCCACGCCGCCGGGCACAGGCGTACAGGCTCTGAGCCGTTTCTCCAACTCCGGACGGGTTTCTTCGCTATAGACATCACCTTGCAACTTTCCGTTCACACGGTTCATGGCCACATCAATCAGGACAGCCCCAGGCTTGAAGTCGTAGGGTTGGAGCAAGTTCGGACATCCTACAGCGGTAATGACAATGTCTCCAATATGGGCAATTTCGGCCAAATTTTTCGTACGGGAATGGCACAATGTGACCGTAGCATTGCTGTGGATGAGCAGTTGCGCCGTAGGTTCGCCCACCAACTGGCTGCGCCCAATCATCACTACATGCTCGCCCGCCACTTCTATGTTATTGGTTTCCAATAAAGTGATAATTCCTTTCGGGGTGCAAGGCATGACATAAGGCTCACCCAAATGCAGCAATCCGACATTCATCAAGTGCAGACCGTCGGCATCCTTGCGATAGTCTATAAAGTCAAGGACTCGCGCAGAATTGTAGTGGTCGGGCAAAGGCAACTGAATGAGAATGGCATCCACCTCATCATTGCGATTGCATTCGTCAATCATAACCATCAACTCACTCTCCGTCGTGGTATCGGGCAGAAGATGCAGTTGACAATCCATCCCTAACGAACGGCAAGTTTTGTCCTTACTATGAACGTAAGAAAGACTGTCGGAGCGGTCGCCAACGAGGAAGATGTCGAGTCGCGGAGGTCTTTGTCCTTTCGCTTTGATCTCCGCCACCTCTTTGGCAATCTGGTCTTTCACTTGCTGTGCACACAATTTTCCGTCGATGATTCTCATATTCGCGAGTTTGATTTTTAAGGCGCAAAAATACGATTTTTCTCGTTGTAGAGACGATGTGCACATCGTCTCTACCGACTGTAATATTTAATCACCTTTTCCAACGCCTCCCGGCATACAGGGCAGAAATCGTTGTAGCTGATGCTGTTCATCGTGCAGTGGAGGGTCGGACGGTAAACACCTTTTGCCACGTAACCGCCTCCTTCATAGACACCTACACGGTCGTAGTCAGGATGATCCTTGCTCACAGGCGGTGTGGGAATCGGGGTGCCGCTTTCCACTTTGTCCACCCACTTGGAGTTGAAATCCACCAACGTGGTCAGGTTCGGTTCAGTAGGTTCCACACCCTCAGGATAAAAATCCTGCACGGAGACCTCCGAAGTGTAATACTCATCCGCAAGTCCACCGATAAGATGTCCCATCTCATGAACCACCACATAATCAGGATATTGGCCATGATTATAGACCGTGCAGTAGAAGTTGTAGATACCGCCACCGCCATATTTCTCGCTGTTGCAGATAATGATAATGACATCGTAAGGAGCATCATCAGCCACCTCATGCAGGTTCCATACGCCTGGACACATCAAATAGCGGTCGAGATCAAGCGCATTGTAGGTACAATTTAGTAATGTATTGACATAGAAATCGTCCTGAGGCTGCGTAATACCCGACTGCTCCGAAAAGCCCTTAATGGCACGGATATTCACATGGCGACGATTCTCCTTATAAGGCGTACAGTTCATCACATATTTAGCAAACCGTTTCATGTCGTAACGGAGCGTCTTCGCATCGCTTTTGGCGTACCCGTCGGGAATAAAGAGGATGTCGATAGCATTGTCAGGAGAACTGCCTTTATGAAGGTTCATCACCGCATACTCCTTTTGGGCCTTCTCCATCGGCAAGGTGGCGGGGTCTAACACTGTATCCTTCAATACGGTAGGCACTCTTTTACGGTCGAAAGAGGTGAATCGCACGCGCACAGGCTGCTTCGGCATAGGCATGTTCACGCACTCCTCCATGCGGGCGATTTCCGTTTCACCACGCTCGGTGGTGCGATACTCCGTAAACAGACAGGAGTAGCTGCGGCTGAAAAGCAGTTTCTGCGTGTTAGGGTCCATTACCTCAATGAGGATGTCGCCATACTGGTAAGGCTCCACCAGCTGCGAGCGCGTACCGTTCCAGTGATTCACCTCGGTAAAATGGTGGAACTGTAGTTGTTCCATGTCCTTATTGCCAATATGCAAATAATTGATTCGCAAAGTTTTGTCAACGAAATAATCGTCGAAATGTTGGGCATGGACATACATAATGCCACAAAAAAGCAAAAACAGAATTGCTATAACATTCTTTCTCAAATTCATACTAAATATTTTTTCAGACGGCAAAGGTACATAAAAAATATAAAAAAAGACCCGCCATCGCAGGTCTTTCTATAGATTAATCATCCGCCCCCATGAAGTTGCCGTTCTTGTCGAAAACCAGGTCAAGGTCATTGTTCAACTCCACTTCATAGCGTTTGTGCTCATACTTCACATGGGTGGCAAAATTCATCGGAAATTTGGCGGTAAGGTATTTGTCAATATTGGCAGGAAGAACACCGGCAGGAAGCGGGTTCATGCCGCAATCGACTTTGATCCACTCGCCGTTGTGTTTGAATTCCAACTCCGTGCCATCAAACAAAACCGCTTCGTATTGAAAACCATCCTTCCGCACGGAAAGCACATCAACACCATTGAAATTAGCAGTAATAAACTGTTTCGCCTGAGCGGGCAACTTGTCGGGAGACACCGTTCTCTCACACGACACAAACGCGCTTATGGCGATAAAACTCATCAAAATAACAAATAACTTTTTCATTGTAAAGGATTTTTATATCTGATTAATTGGCTGTTAGCCTATTGCCTGTTGCCTTTTGCCTTTTGCCTCAATCATCAACAGCAAGGAAATTACCATTTTTGTCAAATTTCAACTCTATGTCATTATTCAATTCGACTTCATAGCCATTGTATTTCTTGTCGATTTTGACAATAGTAGTGTTGGGGAAATGTGTCTTCACATATTTGGAAATGGCAGCAGGAATGATGGCAGCGGGAACGGCTCCGGCAACGCATTTCACCTCTTTCCACTCCCCTTGAAGGGTAAACTCCACCTTTGTGCCGTTGGCCAGATAGACTTCGTAGTCATCATCCACCGTGGCGGAAAGCACTTCCACACCTTTGAAATTTGTGGTGATGAACTGCTGTGCCTTTTGCGGCAATTGTTGGAACGTAATAGGTCTGTCATTGGATGCAAACACGTTGAGTGTGATTAATCCTAATAATAAAACAAATAGTTTCTTCATTTTTCTATTAATCAGTGGGTTCTATGTTAATTTACCATGCCGCTGGACAGAACCCTTTGATCCAAACGCGGCATTTTTGAAAACGCAAAGATATAATTTTTTGACGTGTGACTTGTGATTTGTGAAAAAAACAAACGTCACACGTCACACGTCATACGTCATACGTCACACGTCATACATCTCTCTTGCGAATGCCGAACGTAATCCCCTTTTCCACCGACTTACCTGCAGATTTCAGAATGAGGTAATAAACGACAACTCCTAATATGCCGACTCCTACACTCAGCAACTCCTTGTGGGTGAGCGCGTAACAGCCGAACAGCATCGCAAGCAACACAATGAGCGGCAGCACGTATGCCAATACCACCGCCTTATTGCCGGCGGAGGTCTCCAACAGCAGCTCCACAGTCTCGCCGACCTCATACTGCTCATTCCGAGTGTTCTTGACGACAATGCGCTCCTGTCGCCGGTCGGAGGGGATGCATATACTTTTGGCGTGGCACCCGCTGCACGCGGAACTCACAATCACCTCCACGGTGATTTCGTCGCCGTTGACGGCGCGAACAATGCCTTCGCGGCAAATGTTATGGTCTTCGTTGTTCATAATCGTTTCATTTTTCCCCAGGGCTCACTGCGCTCACCCTAGACATACGTCGGGCTTTCAGCCCTTTTTGAATTCATCATCCCTTTTACCACCAACTCCTAACTTCTAACTCCTAACTCCTAACTAAACAGCAGTTTCGCCATCTCCTCCACCTTCGTAATCGGCACAATCTGCAAATGATAGTCGGACGTGCGGATGCCTTTGAGGTTGTATTTGGAGACAAACATGCGGGTGAAGCCTAATTTGTCGGCTTCGGCGATGCGCTGGGCAATGCGGGTCACGGGACGCACCTCGCCGCTCAAACCCATCTCGCCCGCAAAACAGGTCTTGTTGTCCAAGGCGATGTCGGTGGCCGATGAGAGAATGGCCGCCACAATCGCGACGTTGATAGCGGGGTCCTCCACGCGCAATCCGCCCGCGATGTTCAGAAATACGTCTTTAGCGCCGAGTTTGAACCTACAACGCTTTTCCAAAACGGCCAACAGCATGTTCATGCGGCGGATGTCGTAACCCGTGGCAGAACGTTGCGGCGTGCCATACACTGCTGTGCTCACCAGCGCCTGCGTCTCAATCATCATCGGGCGGTTGCCTTCCAAGATGCAGGCGATAGCGTTACCGCTGTAGTCTTCATCATGCTGGGAAACAAGTATTTCCGAGGGGTTCGTCACTTCGCGCAAGCCCTCCTGCAGCATCTCAAAGATGCCCAGCTCAGACGTGGAACCGAAGCGATTCTTGATGCATCGCACCATGCGGTATCCGTAGTGTTGGTCGCCTTCGAATTGCAACACCGTATCCACGATATGCTCCAACAGTTTGGGGCCCGCAAGGGAACCGTCCTTGGTGATGTGACCGATAAGAAAAACCGGACATGCAGTCCGCTTGGCAAAGTGTTGGAACTCCGCCGCGCACTCCTTGAGCTGCGAAATCGAGCCCGCCGCCGACTCTATCAGGTTACTCTGCATCGTCTGGATGGAATCCACAATGAGAATATCGGGTTGCAAAGCTTCTATATGCTTGAAAATCTGTTGGGTATTAGTTTCCGTAAGGACGTAACAGTGTGGCGCAGGCGTATCGGAGAGTCGTGAGGCACGCATCTTGAGCTGCGCCTCGCTTTCTTCTCCAGAGACATAAAGTACCTTTTGTCCATGTAAGTGCAGGGCCATCTGCAGCAACAAGGTCGATTTGCCGATGCCCGGCTCACCTCCCAACAGCACGATAGAGCCTTTCACGATACCGCCACCCAGCACACGGTCGAACTCCGCAAAGCCCGTCGCCGTGCGGGGGAAATGAGTAAGTTCAATGTCATCGATCAACTTAGGATTGCTCTGCACCGTCACAGGCGAAAAATGCCCTTTCGGAGCGGTCGCAGAATCCTGCAGGATCACCTCCTCCTCGAAAGTGTTCCATTCGTTGCATTCGGGACAACGACCCAGCCATTTCGCCGACTGTGCCCCGCAGTTCTTGCAATAGTACATCGTTTTGTTCTTCGCCATACGTCTTCAATTTAGAACGGCAAAGATACTTTTTTTTGATACCCTTATATCCAAAAAAAAAGTTTTCATTCTCACATTTTTCAAAAATAGATGAAAGCGAGTTATCCTTGTTATTCATTGAAAAAATGTTATCTTTGCCCCCGCATTTTTGAACTTAAAAAAATTCAATGTTATGAAAGACAACATCACCATGAGCCTTAACCCGCTCGTAAATTATTTCAAAAAAAGTCCTAAGGAATTTACCAAAGCGGACATGATCAAATACGTGGAGGAGAACAACATCCCGATGGTCAATTTCCATTACGTGGCAGGCGACGGGCGCATCAAGACCCTCAGTTTCGTGTTACACAGTCGCGAATATCTGGAGCAAATCCTCTCCAATGGCGAGCGCGTCGATGGTTCGAATATTTTCCCAGCCTTCATCCACGCAGGTTCCAGCGACCTGTATGTAATCCCGCGGTTCTCTACCGCTTTCCTGAACCCCTTCACGGAAATCCCTACCCTTTCCTTCCTCTGTTCTTACTACAACAATGAGGGCAAACCGCTGGAAAACTCTCCTGAATACATCCTGCGCAAAGCCGCCAAGTCGTTCACCGAAGTCACTGGCAACCACTTCCAGGCTATGGGTGAGCTTGAATATTACGTCATCGGCGAAGAAGACGACCTCTTCACCATTCCGGACCAGAGAGGCTACCACGAGTCCTCCCCGTTCACCAAATTCGAACATTTCCGCGCAGAGTGCATGCTCAACATCGCCAAGATGGGCGGTCTGATCAAATACGGTCACTCTGAAGTGGGCAACTTCACCATGGATGGAAAGATTTACGAGCAGAACGAGATCGAGTTCCTCGTTACAGACGTGCAAGATGCTGCTGATCAGCTGATTCTCGCTAAGTGGATCATCCGCAATCTGGCATACGAATACGGCTTCGACGTAACCTTCTCCCCGAAGATCACCGCCGGCAAGGCAGGCAGCGGTCTCCACATCCACACCTGTATCGTGGACGGCAAGGGCAAGAACCAGATGGTGACGAAGGGCAAACTCAATTCCATCGCCAAAACCGCCATCGCTGGCTATATGACCTGCGCTGGTTCTCTTACTGCCTTCGGCAATACCAACCCGACTTCCTACTTCCGTTTGGTACCTCATCAGGAAGCTCCCACATCCGTATGCTGGGGCGACCGCAACCGTTCCGTGCTCGTGCGCGTGCCGCTGGGCTGGACCCACAAGAACGACATTGTGGCTGAGCTCAATCCGCTGGAGAAGGCCGTCAACAAAGACCGCTCCCAAAAACAGACCGTCGAATTCCGCTGCCCGGATGGTTCCGCCGACATCTATTTGCTGTTAGCCGGTCTCGTCTGCGCCGCCCGCCACGGCTTTGAGATGGAGAACGCCCTCGAATTCGCCGAAAAGACCTACGTAGATGTTGACATCCACCGTGCGGAGAACAAAGCTCTTGTGGAGAGTCTGGCTCAGTTGCCGGCATCCTGCTGGGAATCTGCCGATGAACTCAGCGCCCACCGCGCCATCTTCGAGGCACACGGCGTTTTCAACCGCGAAATGATCGATGACATCATCAAACAGCTCAAATCTTTCGACGACCGCAAGATCCGCGAACAAATCGCCAAAAAACCCGAGCTGATGACCAAGATGGTAAAAGAATATTTCTATTGTGGATAATCCAATCCTACCTTTTTGAATTAGAAACCTCTGTAGAGACGATGTGCACATCGTCTCTACATTTTTTTAAACGATGTGACGAAATAAGAATTTCTTACGACTAATTAGATGGAAGAAAAAAAAAATTGACAATTGGTTTATATTATAAAAAATGTAATTTTGCCATTTCGAAACTGGTCTGAAATCATAAGTTTGTAATTATGAAGAAAAATATACGCTTATTAATCCTTCTCATAGTAGGTTTTCAGGTGATGCTATTCGCCCAGAACAATGTAACCGTGCAATCTTTGCAGGGAACCCACATTGACACCATTCTGAAATACCACTTGGCCGGTGAAGCGGTAGAACTTTCCAATGGTATGTTCAACAATATAGCCGGCAATGTCACATACAATCAGATCGGTTCTTTTAACCGGAACAACTACACACAGTTTCCGTTTGAAACAGGACTGGTCATGACCACCGGCGAAGTTACCGTGGCGGCTGGTCCCAACAGCTCCGCAAGTGCTTCAAGCCCTATTTCTAACTATTACACCGATCCTATACTCCAGTCATCCGGTCTCGCCACCGCCACCCTCAACGGCTGTGCCGCACTGGACTTTGACTTCCTCGCCTATGCTGACACTTTTGCTTTTAACTATGTATTCGGCTCGGAGGAGTATCCTTCATTCGTCTGTGCTACTTACAACGACATTTTCATCTTCATGCTCTCGGGTCCCGATCCGGTGACCGGCTTGAACGTGACCCGCAATGTGGCTGTCATTCCCAATACAGTGTCCGTAAGCAACCCAAACGGTTTGCCCGTTTCCATCAGTACCATCAACGGCGGTGCCTCCAGTGGTTACGCAGACAATCCCGGATGTTATAACGGCACTTATTCCAACTACTTCATTGCCAGCAATACCGGCAACAACGGTGTGGAATACAACGGTCGTACCGTCGCGCTAAGTGCCGAAGGAAAGATTTTAGCTTGCGAGACCTACCACATGCACCTGGCCATCGGAAACGTGGGCGACAACTCTTACGACTCCGGTGTGTTTCTTGAAGGAAAGAGCTTCCAAAGTAGCATCAACACCAAACTGATGATGCGCAACACCTACTGTCTCCACGAAGACATCGTTTTCGACTATATTTCCGATGAAGTGGATACCATTTACGTGGTGACCCCCCACAACGACACGATCTGGCAGCAACCTTTCACCTTGACTAACGCCGATGTTTCTGACAGCGGCCTCTACTACCTTTATGCTCATGCTGCCTTGCCTTGTGTGGACCTCTGGACCTACGACAGCATCTTCATCAACGTTGTCAACACCTACAAACCCGACCTTGGTGAGGACCAATGGCTCTGTACCGGCGATGTGGCTGTTCTGGATCCCCAATACAACGACACCACCGCCATCTATTACTGGAGCACAGGTGATCAGTCTGAATCCATTGAGGTGATTACCTCCGGAAAATATATTCTTGAAGTGGTGATGCCCAATCCAGAAACGCACACCAACTGCCGAAGTTCCGACACCGTGGAGGTGAACTTCTGGGATCTGCCAAAACCCGACTTCGAAGCGGATGTGACCTCGGGTTGTACGCCTGTCATTTCCCAATTCTCCAATCTCACCAATACCTCTTCTGACACCATCTCTTGTCAATGGTATGTTTTTGATGAAAATTTCAATATCCTCTATTTTTCATCAGACTTTAGTCCTTCCTTCCACTTCGAATCGGCGGGCACCTATTCTGTCAAACTGGTGATTACCACCGCCGAAGGATGCAAAGATTCCTTAACAAAGTGGAATTACATCACCACGGCACCACAACCCACCATTGATTTTGCCTCCACACCGGAAAGCTGTATGATGAGCGAGACCAACGGTGAAATCACCTTCACCGCCTTCCTTTCCGACAACGTGCAGGACAACCCGACCAACCAGCTTACATGGTCTTTTGGTGACGGACAAACTGCCCAAAACGAATTGAACACCTCACATGTCTATTCCACATGGGGAGATTATATCGTTACGCTATCCCTGATCACAGATTCGGGTTGTGGCGATTCTGTCAGCCATGTCGTGGTCATCGAGGATGACCTGATTTTCCCGAACGTCTTCACGCCCAACGGTGACGGCATCAATGATGTATGGGCTATTGGCAACCTGAACACTGACATCAATTTCGAAGATCCAGACGGCTATCGAAACAATGAGTTGCGCATCAGCGACCGTTACGGCAAAGTCGTGTTCAAAGCCAAGAACTACGACACCTACTCCAAGGACGGACAAATCTATATCGGTAGCAATCCTTTCACAGGGTTAGATCTTCCCGATGGCGTATATTACTACAGTTTCAGCTACAAAGGAAAGGCCAAAACTACCCAGTGGCACGGGTCCATCACCATTGTGAGATAACTTAATTCCTATAAAAACGAAGGGTGGCCGAATCATCGGTCACCCTTTCTGTTTTTTTGAGATTAGATTATTTACCGTTTCTTTCCCTTCAGGAAAATCTGTTCCACCTTGTTCGAACCGAAGGCATAGTTCATGAAATAGAGCGTGTCCATCGGTTTGGTGATGAAGAAGTTAGCGATTTTCCCCTTCGTGATGGTACCCAATTCACGCCACACGTCCATGGCGTAAGCCGTATTGATGGTCGTAGCGTTGACTGTTTCTTCGGGCAGCATCTTGTACATGACGGAACCCATGGCGAAGACCAACTGCATGTTGCCAGAGGGGCAGGAGCCGGGGTTGAAGTCGGAGGCCAATGCGACGGGCAGACCGCCCTCTATCATCTTGCGAATAGGGGCGCACTGCATTCCGAGGAAGAAGGCTGCACCGGGCAATACCGTGGGCATCGTCTCGCTCTTGTAGAGTGCCGCAATCTCCTCATCGCCAGTGTATTCCAAGTGATCTACAGAGAGTGCGTTGTATTTCACGCCCACTTGGATGCCGCCGGAGCAGGCCATCTCGTTGGCATGGATTTTCGGACGCAGACCGTACTTGATACCCTGCATCAGGATGCGCTCGGTCTGTTCCACCGTGAAGAAGCCCTTGTCACAGAAGACATCCACAAAATCGGCGAGTTCTTCGGCGGCCACCATCGGAATCATCTCATTGATAATGAGATCCACATAACCGTCGGGGTCGTCTTTGTAAAGCAACGGCACTGCGTGCGCGCCGAGAAAATTGGCCTTGATGGTCATCGGGGAGTTCTCTTTCAGCTTGCGGATGACACGCAGCATCTTGAGCTCGTCTTCGGTGGTGAGACCGTAGCCGCTCTTGATTTCGCACGCGCCCGTGCCGAAGGAGGCCATCTCCTCCAGCCTTTGCCAAGCCTGATCGTAGAGTTCCTCTTCGGAGGTTTCATGCAGCCGTTTCGCGGAATTGAGGATGCCACCACCGCGTTTGAAGATCTCCTCGTAGCTCAGTCCTTTGATTTTGTCAATATACTCCACCTCGCGGCTGCCTGCGTACACGATATGCGTGTGCGAGTCGCAGAAGGAGGGGAACACGAACTTGCCCGTGGCATCGATTTCTTCGATCGGTTCCTTGACTTTCTTCAGAATGTCGGGGTTGAACTCCTCCATCTTGCCGAACTCCTTGATTTTCTCGCCCTCGGTGAGGAGGTAGGCATTGTCGATCAGCGGGAGGCTCTGCATCTCCTTGCCTGCGCGGAACTTGATGGACTTAGGCTCTGCCTGCACTAATTGCTTTATGTTTTTTACTAAGATTGCCATAATTCGTAGGGTTTTGGTTTGAGCGGCAAAGATACAATTTTTAGGCAAAATGTAGAGACGATGTGCACATCGTCTCTACAACGGAACGGATACAGCATCCGTAGAAAACTTGCGCAACAGCCAATAGCCAAAAAATTGTATCTTTGCCCCCTAAATTTTTAAGAATGAAAAAATTACTCTTATTGGGGCTCTGCGCCGTGCTGGCGCTGTCTTTGTCAGCGCAAGACACCATCAAATCCTATTGGAAAAACGGTAAACTGATGTCCGTTGGCGTGATGAAAAAAGGCATAGAACAAGGACATTGGATTTATTATCACAATAACGGCGCCAAGTGGACCGAGGGTGATTACCAAGACGGCATCAAGGTAGGCGTGTGGAAAGTATGGTACGACAACGGCAAGCTCGGACAGGAATACCACGCCGACAATGGTCCGTTCAAAAGCTGGTTCCAGTCGGGCAAGACCGAGTCGGAAGGACAGTTTAAAGAGGGGCAGCGCGATGGACAATGGACTTTCTATCATCCTAATGGTCAGCTATATAAGAAAGTAACCTACCTTAACGACAGCGTCAACGGCCACGTGATTGAATATTACGACAACGGTGACAAACTCTTCGAAGGCACTTACGATATGGGCTTGCTGGAAGGCGATGCTATCTGGTGGAACCGCGGCGGCAAGAAGGACATGGAAGGTAAACTGGTACATGGTCTGCAACAGGGTCTTTGGAAATTCTACGACAACGAAGGCCGTATGGGCAGCGAGGGCAACTTTGAAAACGGACTGCAACACGGCACCTGGACCTACTATTATGAAAACGGAAAGGTTTGGCGCAAAGGCGATTACGTAAACGGTAAACGCGAAGGACTTTGGAAAGCTTGGTATGAAGATGGCAAACTGCAACGCGAAGGCGCCTTCAAAAACGACAAGGAGAACGGCCTCTGGATTGCCTACTTCCCCAGCGGCAAAATCAAAGACCAAGGTACCTTCAAAGAGGGTGTAATGGACGGATATTGGGAAGGATGGCGCGAAAACGGCTACAAAAAGTACGAAAACAACTACAAAAACGGTCAGCTCAACGGCCTTTGCACCATGTATTGGGAGGAGACTGGCAAAATGCAGCGTCAGGGAAAATATGTGAACAACCAGAAAAACGGTGTCTGGAACGAATACGCGCAAAACGGCCACATTCTCTCCAAAGGCAAATATGTGAACGACATGAAGGAGGGCAAATGGGTCTTCTACAACATGCACGAAAAGGTGGTGCGCGAACAGAATTTCGTGCACGACGTACCCGAGGGTGCCTTCACAGAGTATTATGACAACGGCGTGAAACATACCGAAGGGGCCTTCCATAACCGCTTGCGCCACGGCAAATGGCAAAGCTGGACCCCGCAAGGGAAACTCTACTACAGCGTTATTTTCGAAAATGGTCACAAAGTGAAGGAAATTTATGCCGCAGATCCCCAAAAAAGGCCCTTCTAAAGTGTTAAAAAAGCATAAATCATTGAGCGAAATGATAAATGAATCCAAGTTAAAATTTGTGAACATGGAGGTGAAAACGTTCCATTTCAACCCGTTGATGGTGAACACTTACATTGTGTCGGACGAAACGGGAGAGGCGGTAATCATCGATCCTGGCAACTGCCAAACGTATGAGGACGCACAGATTCGCGATTATGTTGCTAGCAAAAATTTGAAAATCAAATACATCATCAATACTCATCCGCATATCGACCATGTGATTGGCAATCCGTGGTGCGTGTCGGAATACCACCCGGAAGTACTTATGCACGAGGCGGGAATGTCCATCTACAACAAGGCGCTCGTCTACGCTGCAGCCTTCGGATTGAATGCCGAGAAGATGCCTGAACCCGACAGATTCCTACAAGAGGGCGATATGGTGACGTTTGGGCACCAGCAGTTTCAGGTGTTCTACACTCCCGGTCACTGTGATGGCAGCATTTGCTTGTACAACGCTGAAAACAAATTGATTATCACTGGAGATGTAATCTTCGAGCAATGTATTGGCCGTAGCGACCTGCCCTCCGGCAACGAGGCGCTGTTGCAACAGAGCATTCGCGAAAAAATCCTTACCCTTCCCGATGATGTCGCCATCCTTTCTGGCCACGGCGATGCCACCAACATTGGTCACGAACGTGAGACAAACCCCTACATTTGGAAAAATTAACAGTAGAAAAAAATACAGTATGAGTCAGATTCCTAAATTTTCAGAGGAAACCCTCAATCAGTTAGCCTATCACTATAAAGAAATACTCACCCTTTTGGGCGAAAACCCCGCACGCGAAGGTCTGGTGAAAACCCCCATCCGCGTGGCTAAATCCATGGATTTCCTGACCCACGGCTATCGCCAAGACCCCAAAGCCATTCTTGAAAGTGCCTTGTTCCATGAGGATTACAAACAAATCGTGGTGGTAAAGGATATTGAAATTTACTCCCTCTGCGAACACCACATGCTGCCCTTCCTAGGGAAAGCACACATTGGATATATCCCCAACGGCACCATCGTGGGCCTCAGCAAAATCCCGCGCGTGGTGGAATGTTTTGCCCGCCGGCTGCAGCTGCAAGAGCGGCTCACTTCACAAATTAAAGACTGCCTGCAAGAGGTACTCAACCCCCTGGGCGTAGCGGTGGTCATTGAGGCACAGCACCTTTGCATGTCTATGCGCGGCATCCAAAAACAGAATTCCGTCACCACCACCTCCGAATTCACCGGTGCGTTCCTTAAAAACGAGAATACCCGCCAGGAGTTTATGCACCTCATTGGTGCTGACCTCCACTGATTCGGACAATATTATAAGAACTGATTTTTGTATCTCCTTGTTCTTCTCAACCGCTTTCTCCTCGGTTTGCGGATTTGGCGGTATCGTTTCACGCTGTAACCGATACTCTCTTCCCGAACCTCAGAGATAAATTCCGATTCTATAGGATACGCGCCTTTTTCCGACGGATGGCGCAAAATGCATACCAACGGTTTGCCAATCCATTCCTGCGGCAAACAGATGGTGAGAGTGTCTTTTTGGGGTGTAAGAATCAACTTTTTCATCTTATCGTTATTTTGTGAGTATTCACACTGCGAAAACCATTTTTATCGAAAATGACATCTATTTTCATTTTTTCTGCAAAATGAAATATTTATTTGTATTCGGTCATTTATCTTTTTAACACATTAATTATCAATATGTTACAGTGCAAATATACACATTTTCGAATAAAATCCATTCAAAATGAAATTTTTTTTGAAAAAATGCAAATCACTGAAAGACAATACGATATGATGCAAAAAAAAATTGGAAGAAAATCGCTTCCATATCAAAAAAAGTGTATTTTTGCAGCCACAAAACAAAAGGAGTTTCAGTAGCTCAGCAGGTAGAGCACATCCCTTTTAAGGATGGGGTCCTGGGTTCGAGCCCCAGCTGGAACACGAAACAAAAAAAGGATGCTTTTCAGCATCCTTTTTTTGTTTGCGGAACGATTGGTTTAGCAATCCACGATGGTGCACCAACCGTATTTGTCTTCGATTTCGCCGTATTGGATACCCATGAGCATCTCACGCATCTTGATGGACCAAGGACCGGGCTTGCCGTCTTTAGAAATGACATATTCCTTGCCAGTCTCTCTGTCTTGAATTTTGTGGATGGGGGAGATAACAGCAGCGGTACCGCAAGCACCAGCTTCATCGAAGGTATCGATTTCGTCGAGTCTGACGTGACGTCTTTCAACCACGAGACCGAGTTCCTCAGCGATGGTGCGGAGACTCATGTTGGTGATAGAAGGAAGGATGGAGCCGGAATCCGGGGTCACATACTTGCCGTCCTTAATACCGAAGAAGTTAGCGGGACCAGCTTCGTCAATGAAGGTCTTCGTCTTGGCATCTGCGAAGATAGAAGCGCTGAAGCCTTCTTTGTGGGCGCGTTCGCCGGCGCGGAGGGAAGCGGCATAGTTACCACCAACCTTCACGTGACCGGTACCCAGGGGAGCTGCGCGGTCGTAATCCTTTGCAATTTGCATGTCAGTGGGTTTGAAACCTTCCTTGAAGTAAGGTCCAACGGGCATCACGAACACGATGAAGAGGTATTCGTCAGCGGGTTTCACACCGATGGTAGCGCCAGTACCGATGAGCAGCGGGCGGATGTAGAGGGAACCCTCAGTGCCGTAAGGCGGGATATATTCGGCATTAGCCTTGATCACCATCTCCAATGCATCGAAAAACAATTTTTCAGGGATGGGCTCCAACATGATGGCATCAGCAGAGTTGTTGATACGTTTCCAGTTCTCTTCCCAACGGAACAAACGCACTTTACCGTCTTTGCCGCGGAAGGCTTTCATGCCTTCGAAAGCTTCCTGACCATAGTGCAAGCAAGAAGCTGCCATGTGCATCGGAATGTATTCGTCAGAAGACAATTCCAATTTTCCCCATTCGCCGTTTCTGAAATAGCAGCGGACGTTGTAGTCGGTTTTCATATAACCGAAAGAAAGATTTTTCCAATCGATATTTTTCATAAAAAATGTATTTGATTAGTTTGTTTTATACTATTATTAAGCTGTCAATGGAATATTTGTTCAGTTTTTTGCGTCCTTTTAGGGCTTCCATTTCCATCAGGAAAAGCAGATGGATATTTTTGGGATGGAAGTGATTCACCAAATTGACGGCAGCGGACATGGAACCTCCAGTTGCCAGAACGTCATCGACTATGAGCACATTTTTGCCCTCATCCATAGCATCGGTATGGATTTCCATCGTGGCGCAACCATACTCCAAAGAGTAGGTTTCTTGGTAGGTTTTGTAAGGGAGTTTCCCTTTTTTGCGCACAGGCACGAAGGGGATGCCCAATTGGTAAGCGATGATAGGACCGAAGAAAAAGCCGCGCGACTCGAGGGCGACCACCACGTCAGGATTGTATTTTTTCGCAATCTGCACCATTTGGTCGATCGTTTCGCGGAAAGCGGCGGCATCGTTGAGCAAAGTGGTAATGTCAAAAAACTGAATTCCCGGTGTCGGAAAGTCAGGAACCACACGTATTTTCTCCTTGATATTCATCACTTTTCAGTCCAAAAAAAACGTGCACAAAAGTACACTTTTTTTTAAAACAAAAAAAGGTGTTCTTAAGCGAACACCTTTTTTCAGATATTTTCAAAAAAATTATCTTCTTTTAATACCAGTGTTAACTGTTTTGGTAGCTTCTTGCTCAGCTTTGTCAATAGCGGCGCCAGCAACGTTAGTGCCTGCCTTCTTGGCTTGGTCTTTCAAAGAAGCTTCATTGTCCACCTTCTGGGCACCTTGTGCAGCAGGAGCTGTAGTTTTGGTTGTGGTGGTTTTCTTAGCAGGAGCAGCAGCTTTCTTGGCAGGAGCGGCTTGAGCAACGGGCTCTTCTGCAACGGGTTCCTCAGCAACGGGTTCTTCAGCTTGAACAACTTCTTCAACAGGAGCGGGTTCTGCTAAAGCTTCGGGTTCAGCTTGTTTCTTATTACCGCAGGCGAAAAACAGACCTGCACACAATAATGCTAAAAATACTTTTTTCATTTTATTCAAATTTTAAGTGATTAATTTCCGTGAAATTACTTAGCGGGAACGTAAGTCAAAGTCCACTCGTAGGTACCCTTAGCCGGATTTTCATCATCGTTGAATCTGAATTTGAGTCTCAACATGTTCTCATCAAAAGAGATGATTTGACAATGGCACAACGGAACTTGGTTTTGTTGATTGATGACAAAAGGAATGTACATATCGAGATAATCATAAGATGTACCACCTTCAAGGACACCTTCTCTGATAGCCCAATTGCCAAGAGAGGTCTCTTCACTAAAACCAGGTTCACCTTCGGGAACAACAGTTTTACCGGGCTTCACAACTTCATTGCCATTCGCATTGAAGACGAGTATGTATTCTTTTTCCCAATCATAGAGATAACCATTGAAGAGGTCGGCAACTTCTTCGCCAGTGGACATGACATAGTCAGGAGAAGAGGTCGCAGATTGCAAAACCCATCCTTTAGAAATAGTCAACATTTCTGCCATGGATTTTTCTTGAGGATCACAGCTTGAGAAGCTAACTAAAATCAAGGCTGCAACAGCCAATACGCTAAATACTTTTTTCATTTCTTTGATTTTTTTGGGTTAATAATTATTGTTATAAATTTCTATTTCTCGCATTTTAATTCACGGTGCAAAAATATACTTTTTTCAAACCGTGGTGTCTTAAAAATTCTTAAAAATGACGTTGGACGTTGAACGTATGATGACTTATATCACACGTCATACGTCATACGTCATAAATCTCACCTCCCAATCTTCACCTCGTCCGTCATAATCCATGCCTTTTCCCCTGCCGCTGCGTGCCATTCCGGCAACTTCTCCACGGGTTGCGCCTCGATTCTGATGAACTTCACCTTGTGGTTCGGGATTTTGTGACGGAGGATGCAGACTCGCGGTCTGTCGTTCTCTTTCAATGCTGGGTCGAAGGGCAGCGTAACCTCCTCGGGCTGACTGTACTTTTTGCCGTCTTTGGAGTACGACACCAACACCTTCTGCGGCATGAAGACCCATTGCGATGGGTGGTGCGCGAAACTGAGGGTGATTTCCAATGAATCATTGAAATAATATCCTTCGCATTGAACTTCCAACGGCTTTCCATAAAAACCGACCCATCCTTCATGATAGTCGGCGGGATTGCCAATTCGCCCATCTTCCAGTTTGCGCTCGGGATATTCATTATAAGGAGCATCGGGTTTGCTTTTCAAAACCAATTCTCTTTTTCCTGCCGGAAGAGCGCCGCTAATAGTTCTGCAAGTGGTGCTTCGAATCGAATAATTCTCATAAATATTGTCCACAAAACAAGAATCGAACCATTCGTTTTCGCCTATTTGAAGGTGAACAGAAAATTCTCGAAGTTTGCTGGCTACTAAATCATTTTTCCGGATACCCGGACCACAAGTGGCCGTTCCCAATCCGGCCTGCGCATAGTCAACATTTAGAGTATAATATCCTTCACGTTCCAACTCATTGGTATGACGTGCTTGCTCAATGTCTTCGTCGGAATAAGGATAAATACTGAATTGGCAATTACGACCTTCTATCTTTGCGGACAACAACCGTTCATGCTCCTTGTTGAAGAGCGACACATAGCGCGTTCCCATGCGGTTGCCTGCCGCCTGCGGACGCACGTAATGGTGGAACAGGTCGTCAGTTGGAGCTTCGTAATGGCCTAAAAAGCCGCAAGCCTGTCGGTCTTTGTAGGTTTCTTGGGCATAGCCCACCCATTCGGTGGTTACTAACTCGTCCGAAACCTTCATTTGCACCCCGACTTTGGGGATAGAGGGCACCCAAAACTCCGGATCAACCTTATAGTAAATGAATATGTCTCCCGTGGGTTTTATTCGATACCAAGTCGAGATAGTGAACACAAGCTCATCATTTTCATTTGTGGCCGATTGTCGAACAGCAATGTTCAAATCATTACGGTTGGATTTTCTGATGTAATCCTCAAGGTGGAAATCCGTAAGATAGGTAAGGTTATCCAGCCCGATTCTGCGCCAGAGCAGCTCGCCGTGACCATCCACTCGGTCGTTGTCCGTCGGCGGGCGCCAGAAATTAAGCTGCGGGCCATCCACCACCACGGTTTTGCCGTTTTTCTTGATGTTGGCAATATGTCCAGTTTTCGAATCGAACAGTATCTCCACCTTGCCCACATTGACAATGAGCATAGTGTCTTCCCAATGATAGGTCACGCTGTCGGTGAAGAAGCCGAAGTTGGCACCCTGCGGTTTGCGCGTCGGCACGGGCAGCTTGAACTGTTCGTAGGCGACCACTTTTTTGCCCATAGGATTGCGCCAGTTTTTAGGATTAACATCGTGACCTTTTGTTAAATAGAAATCCAGCAGCACATCCTGTCCCGGAGCTACAGTTCCCAGCGCCTTGATGGTGTCGATGATGGATGGCTCTTGGTAATATTTTCTTGAAACCGTGAAATAACCCGTGTCGTGCGGGGCAACGTTTATGTGTATCGAAGGGGGATCTTTTATGGTGATGAGTCCTATGTTGGGTTCTGGTACCCCAGGAACATATAAGAATTCGTCGGGATGGGCAGGCGGTTCATGCGCCACGTCTGTGCGGAGACGATACCATAACGTGTATTCGTTCAAGTTACTGAAATCGAAGCGGTTGATGATGCGAAATCTCAATGAGTCCAAATCTACCGCCTCGATCTTGATGGGCTGATAGATCTTCCGCACTTCGGCCAGCTGCGGGTGCGGTTTCCGGTCGGGATCCACCAGACCGTTGATGCAGAAGTTGTCGTCGGAGGGCATATTCTCCCCGAAATCGCCGCCGTAAGCGTAAAATTCACGACCCTGCGCATCGTGGGTCAGCAAGCCCTGATCCACCCAGTCCCAGATGCAGCCGCCCTGCAACTGCGGGTACTTGTAGATAGTGTCCCAGTAGTTGGAGAGGCCGCCACAGCTGTTGCCCATCGCGTGCGCGTACTCGCACATGATGAACGGCCGTTCCTGCTTTTTCTGGGCGTACTTGGCGAGGTAGTCCGCCGAGGGGTACATGATGGTGACAATGTCGGTGTTACGGTCGTAGAGGGCACGCTCGTACTGGATGGGACGGGTGGTGTCCTTGGACTTCAGCCAGTCGTAGGCGGCTTCGTAACAAATGCCGTTGCCCGACTCGTTGCCCAACGACCACGAGATGATGCACGGGTGGTTCTTGTCACGCTCGTACATGTTACGGGTGCGCGCGACCGTAGCCTCCTTGAAATCAGCACGTTTCGCCAGCGACTTCTCGCCATAGCCCTGCGCGTGCGACTCCGCGTTGGCCTCGTCAATAACATACATGCCGTAGATGTCGCAGAGATAGTAGAACTCCGGCGCGTTGGGATAGTGGCTGGTGCGTATCGTGTTGATATTGTTGGCCTTCATCAACTTAATATCCTGTTCCATGCGCTCCACGGAAACCACGTGTCCCGTCTTCGGCTCGTGCTCGTGGCGATCGACCCCGCGGATGGTCACCGGCACTCCGTTCACTTTCAGGAGGCCGTCTTCGATTTTGATGTTGCGGAAACCGATATCTATTGCCGCTTCATCAAGGGCATTTCCCTGGCTGTCTTCCAAAATAATCCAAAGGGGATATAAAATGGGATGTTCGGCATTCCAAGGTTCTACATCAGGAAGGGTGAAATGGAAATGGGATGTCTGTTTGCCGTTGTCGGGAATTGTGATAGGGCGGGTTACATTATATGGACCATAATCAAAGGTGATTTGTCCCAATGGCGAATAATTATTCGCCCCTACATTCTGCGGTGCCAAATTCTCCACCGTCACCTCTACATCTAAAATCCCGTTTTTGTATGTGGAATCCAAATCAGCAACCACCTTGTAATCAAGAATATGCGTTTTGGGTTGGGCGTATAGCGTGATGCTGCGTTCGATGCCGCTCAGCCGCCAAAAATCCTGGCATTCGAAGTAGGAACCATCGCTCCATTTGAAAACCTGCAGGGCAATGAGGTTTTCTTCACCAAAGCGCACGAACTCGGTGATGTCGAACTCGGAGTTGGTCTTGGCGTCTTCGCTGTAGCCGACAAACTGTCCGTTCACCCAAAGGTAGAAACAAGATTTCGCACCGCCGATGTTAATGATCACTTGTCGGTCTTCCCACGATTTGTCAATCTCCACCAACTTGCGGTAGCTGCCCACGGCGTTGCCTTTCACGGGCACCTTCGGCAGCTGGCTGTTGTCGAAGTCGTTGGTGGTGTTCACATAGACAGGCACACCGTAGCCGTTAAGCTCCCAGTTGCCTGGCACGAGAAAGGAATCCCAATGGCTGTCGTCATAGTCCGTGCGGAAGAAATCGGTAGGGCGCTCATCGGCGTTGGGCACATAGTGGAAATTCCAAACACCATCCAGCCGAACAAAATAAGGATCACTATCATGAGGATTGAAAATGTCTTCGGCAATGAAGGGGTCGTTTTGCGGGATGTTGGCTCGCGGGTAAAGCTTGTTCACCTCGAACACGGCGGGATCCTGCCATTCGGTGAAGGTCTGCGCAGTGGCAGCGAGGCAGGCGCAACACAATATAATATATAGTAGCAACTTTTTCATAGTCGCAAAAGTACTAAATTTGCCGTTGTAGAGACGCGATTAATCGCGTCTCTACATTTTTTTGATAAAGGAAAGTGTTTTCAACGCCCCATCTTTTCTGATTCGTAAAATATATTCTCCCGCTGGCATATTGTTGCTATTCAGCGAGATAGTGTTGTTTTCCAAAACACCTTCCGCCACTTTCCGACCATTGAGATCGAGTATCTCGTACGTTGCTCCTAGAAAAGTCTGTGGATAGTCAATATTTATAAGGTTGGAAGCTGGATTGGGATAGATACGAATATCGTCAACGGATTTGAAATCCTGTATAACAGTTTGATTGTCAGACACACCGAATTGGCTCAAATACGGGAGAAGGTAATCGCGCAAATCCACTCGTTTCAGAGCGGCGGGAAGATCAAAGGGGATACCCATAACAGTAGTCTTAAAATGCTCATTGGTAATGTAATAATCCAAACCGTTGTGCGTGGCGATGGCTTCCACTTGCGACTTGACAGTGGCTTTGAAATTCAGCCTCCTCTTATTGCCGGAGAAGAAACGATTGTCCTTATAGTCGTACAACAAGACAATGAAAGGCCGAAGGGAAGCAACCTTAACCTTTCTTCCATAAGTATAACCGCAAAGAACAATTAGTTGATATTCAGACATATAAGTAGCCCCTGTAATGAGACCATTGACGTTATAGGTTTCGCGGCGTTGCGCGATATGCGTGCCAGGCGTTTTCGGAAGACTGTATATCGTGGTTTGTGTGGATACCCACTGTTTGGTGAAAAGATAGATGCTGTCATCGGTGACGAGAAATGCCTCGCAATCGTAATCGGTGGCCTGCGGCTGAGAGGTGAAATCGGTCTGGTCTTCGTAAGTAAAGGCTATAGTTTCTATCGCAAATGTCTGATTCAGAATAGATTCCTTACTAATGCGCAAGATACGGAGGTCGTGTCGGTTTCCTCTGTTGTTGCCCACATCACCGAAGTATAAATAAGGCTGTCTTGGGAGATTTCTTCCATATCATTACTGATCAAGCCATTGATACAGAGGGTATTCATGATGGTTGCATCAGTACTGTCAATCAAGTAGAGGCAGTTGTCGTTATGGTCGTTGAAGGTCCAATAACCACCATTCCAAAAAAATAGCGTGGAAGAGCCGTCAAGCAATGAATCCAACGTGCCTATTTCAGTGGCTTCGATGATGACGTTTTCGTATTCGCAGCTGCCATCATTGATGGTGGCAGCTGCATTGTAATTGGTGGCCAAAGAGTCGGTACAGCCACAAATTTGCGCTTGACACCATCCCGTAGTCATCACTAACAAACAGGATATGAGGTGTTTGAGGCGTATAGCGGATAAGATTCGAAATAGCCAGCCTTTTTTCATTCGGCAAACATACACAAAATTCAAATACGCACAGAGACAAATGAAAATACCGCTGTAGAGGAAAAATACAATTCTTTTAACAGAGATTCGGAAAAATTGTATTTTTGCGGTCAAGATAATTCGAAACAATATGAAAAAGATGCTTTATTTGAGCTTGGTTATACTTCTTTTTACCGGATGCAAGGCTCAGCAAAAATTGGTCTCGGTGGACAAAGAAACCAATGAAGTGGAACTCAAAAAAGGACAGTCTTGTGAAATCGAGTTCATCACCAACGCCTCAACGGGTTTTTGGTGGCAATTGCTCAACGAGGACGAGATCAATGTGGTGAAAAGTGCGGGTGACCGCTACACCAGCAATGCACCCAAAGGCATGGTGGGCGCCTCCAGCCACCGTTTCTGGAAATTCGACGCGGTGGAGAAGGGCACGCAAACACTCCATTTCGTGTATGCTCGCGGCAACGTCGATGAACCCGCCCGCACCCGAGATGTCACTGTGACTGTCAAGTAGATGCATACTATTCGGGTTGCTATCCCCGCTATGGACGAGCTGGACCACCTGCCCGCCACGTTAAGCGCGCTCTCCCATCAAAAAACGGATCTTCCATTTGAAGTCTATGTCTGTGTGAACCAGCCCGAAAGCTATTGGGAAAACCCTGATGGAAGACGGGTATGCGAACACAATCACCAGTTGTTGGAGTATCTTTCCCATTATGATTTTTTAACCCTCCATGTTCTGGACCACTCCTCTCCTGGAAAGGGATGGTCAAAGAAGAAAACAGGGGTTGGGCATGCCCGCAGAGCTCTGTTTGACAGCATCTTATCCGTATCAGAACCTGATGACCTCATAGTGAGTCTGGATGCGGATACCATCGTGGAATCTAACTACCTGCAATCCGTTGCAGAAAATTTCTCGAAACATCCTGGGATGAATGCCATGGCGGTTCCCTACTATCACCGTACAAATCCGGAAGACGAAACAGCCACCCGCGCTATGCTGCGATACGAAATATACATGCGCAACTACGCCATCAACTTATTGAGAATCAACAGTCCATACGGATTCACCGCACTGGGATCTGCTATTGTTATGCGAGCTCAAGCATTACGGAAAATCGGCAACATCACCCCATTGCAATCGGGAGAGGATTTCTATCTCGTACAGAAATTCTGCAAAATGGGCGGATTAAGGCTTTTTAACTCCGAATTCGTGTTTCCCGCCTGCCGATACTCCGACCGCGTCCCTTTCGGAACCGGCCCTGCTATGAAATTGGGGGCCCAGGGTATCTGGGACAGCTACCCCATCTACCATCACTCCGTTTTCAAGGCCATTAAAGAAGTATATCAGCACCTTGACAACCTCTATAAAGGAACTTTCAACGATAACAAGAACGATTTCTTGGCTTTTCTACAAAAAGATGATTCACAGGAAGACATTTGGGCGACGATTCGCCACAATGTGTCCGATTTCCCGCATTTCGTCAAAGCTTTCCATCAAAAAGCCGACGGACTTCGTATCCTCCAGTATGCTAGGCATATACATTCACTACACAGGCCCTCTGAACTTTCAGCTCTTTTGGACAATACCAAAACATGGTGGCCCGACCGCTTTCCTCAATGGCTCTCCGAAGGACACTCTTTGAATCAATACTCCACCTTCCAACTGGATGAACTTCGAAACCTAATGTTCGAGGAAGAAAACAGACTCAGAATGAACTACCAAAACTAATTCTCCTATCTTGATGTTTTTGTTTAAAATGTAAAAATTGCATTATCAAAGCACTTTTCTGCATTTTTCGACATAAAAATAGCATTTTGATATGGAAAAATGCATTTATCGATATATTTATTGCAAAATGTAGATTTTATATCAAATATTGCAAGTTTTGTGCTATTATATGCAATTTTATGCATGAAAAAGCGCATTTCGTCACTTATTTCATCTTTTTTATTTGAAGTAACGATAATATTATTTACTTTTACATTGACAAATAAAAAAAACAATGACTAATCGTGACATAGAAGTGGTCATTCTCAGTGATGACGAAATAAAAGTTAGCAAGCTAAAAAGCTTGTTATCAAAATTTTATCCAGTAAATATCGCTTCCGTTTGCCATTGTCCGGCAGAAGCGATATTGTATCTGAACAACCATCGTGCTACAATATTCTTTCTAGATTTGGATGAGTCAGAGGTTCTTCAGGACATCCGAAAACCACCGTTTATCGTTGGTCTTTGTGACGCAGTGAACACAAAACGGATAAAAACTTTCCTCAAAATGGGATTTTTTGAAGTGTTTTACTCACCCTATTCGGAAGTTGAGCTCAACTGCATTATGGGAAAAATCCTGAACATCTATGGGACCTATAACAAGGTGGACCAACGCATTTGGAAGCGGGTGGAAGAGGAAAACATGGCCTATAACGCTGAAAACTCAAATCAAAAGGCGGTGTTCATCATGGGCAAGCGGAATGAGGACTCCATGCGGGTTGTTTTCGATAATGTCTTATATCTCAAGAAAATAGGCAATCAAGTATGTATCTATTTTGAAGATGGTTTGAAAAAATATTACAGAACCAATCTCAAGATGCTCCATAACCGGTTTCCAAAATCGCAGTTTATGAAAATCAACAAATCCGTTGTGGTCAACATTGACAAGGTGACAGGCCTGAAGAAGAACCGAGTGGAAATATCCGGAAATGACATTTTCGAGCTGTCAAGGTCTTTCAAAAAGTCGCTTAAGGAGAGGTTATCGAAATAGTTTTACTATTTGCGTTTTGAACGTTGAGCCGCCAGGGTGTTCCGCTCCCAAAAGACACCGTCAGAATAGCCTTGAATAACTGTATCTGATTCAGCCATTTGCAACCGCTTTTCCGCCCAAAGGCAATACTCTTCGTTAATTTCCACCCCGCAATAGTGACGGCCCAACTTTTTAGCCACCACACTCGAAGTTCCGCTTCCAAGAAACGGATCGAAAATGGTATGCCCTGGACGAGATGATGCAAGAATCAGCTTGGCATACAGTTTTTCAGGTTTCTGGGTGGGATGATCCGTGTTCTCTGGCATCGACCAGAAAGGAACGCTGATGTCATCCCAAAAATTAGACGGATGAGTGAGCCGGAAATTGCCTTCTTCTGAGGATTCCCAATCCTTGGGTTTTCCATGCTCCCTATAAGGGGCGAGAACCCGTCGTTTCATCATCACCGCATCCATGTTAAAGCAATAATTATCAGGATCTTTCACCGCAAACCATATATCCTCCATACTGTTTTTCCAATTGGCCTTAGCTCCTCTGCCCTTCTCCCGCTGCCACGTGATGCGGTTGAGGATGATCAACTCACGCTCCACCACCCGCTGCAAGGCCGCCGTACATTTCCAATCGCCACAGATATAGAGCGAGCCATTAGGTTTTAACTTTTTACATACATTTGGAAACCAGGATGTTAGAAACGTTTCATAATCGCTTTCCGACCTCGCATTGAATTTCGTGCCGTGAAAATCTTTGGTAAGGTTGTAGGGTGGATCTATAATGATAAGGTCTGCGAAACCGTCCGGAAGATGCGGCAACACTCGCAGCAAATCGCCGCAGATGGTTTTGTCCAAAAGATCGGGATGATGCGAAAGATCAGCCTCCGTCAGCAATTGCCGCTTCAACGGAGCAATTTCATCGTCCGAAAGGGTCAAAGTACGATTACGGGAGGCACGTTGTTCCATCATTATATATTAACGTTCCGACTTCAATGCACGCTCAAGCATAACAGCATCATCGGGATATGTGAGCTTCATGTTGGAAACTTCGCCCAGCACGATGAAAATCGGCACTTCAGGACAATACTTGAGAAGCACACCGCAATCGTCGGTACTAGTGAAATCCGGATCCTGCAACGCGCGACGGTACGCCTCACGTATCACATCAATATGGAACGCTTGCGGGGTTTGGGCGCAACGCAAACGACTGCGTGACGGAATGGCCATGATAAATTCGCCAGTGTCTGTCACCTCGAAAACGGTATCCGTAGACGGAATGGCCACCGCCACGGCAGAATGGCCCTGTAACGCTTTAACCACCTCTTCAACAATACGTTGACTCACGGCTGGACGCGCTGCATCGTGGAAGATAAGGTTGATGTCAGAACAACCCTCGTACGCATTGATAGCGGAAAGTGTGGAGAGGTGACGTTCTGCCCCACCTGTCAACAATTTGCGCACTTTTTTCCATCCATTTCGGTTGATAATCTCCTGCATCTGAGGAAGATAATCAGCGTTCATCACCACCGCGATCTCGTCAATGGCGGCACACTGCTCAAACGCCTCAACGCTGTGCTCAATGACCGTCTTGCCCGCCAATGGCAGGAATTGCTTGGGCATTGCGGTCCCGAAACGGTGTCCGCTACCACCAGCAAGGACGACTGCTATGTTCATGATATTGTTCATTATTTGTTCTGCCCCCTTTTGCCTTTTGCCTATGATACCTTACTCCGTCGGTAACGCCTTGAAACCTTGTCCCATGATCTCCGCACTGTCGATGATGTTCACGAAAGCGGACGGGTCGATATCGTGGAGATTATTTTTGAGTTTGATCATGTCAGAACGATCGAGGGAGACGTAAATCATATTGCGTTCGGCACCACCGTAAAGGCCCTTGCCCACAAAAAGGGTGCCACCACGATGTAGATCGTTGAGAATGTACTGGCGCACGGTTTCCACATTGTTGGTCACAATATAGACAGTCTTGTAGGTCTTCAAACCATCCACAATCAAGTCGATGATTTTGCCCTCAATGTAAATCAGGATAATGGAGTAGATGGGCAAACGAATCTGCTTGAAGGCGATGAGGGTGGTGAGGGTGATGACGGAGTCAACGACCATCACGAGGGTGCCGAGGGATATTTTCGTGTACTTGTGGATAATCATGGAGATGATGTCGCTACCGCCGGAAGTAGCTCCCGATTTGAAAATCAAACCGATAGCGATACCGTAGATGATACCGGCCACCACCGTGTTCAGAAAATAGTCGGGCATGAAGAACAACTCGCTGTGCGGAATCTGCACCATGTTAGGCATATTGGCCGTCTCTATAATGCCTTCGTGAATGACGGGATTGTAGCCCCAGAAAGTCTCTATCAACCAAGTGAATGCAAATATCAGGATGGTGGAAAGAACGGTCTTGAAACCGAACTTCGGACCGAGTATCCAAGTGCCGATAAGCAGCAAGGGGATGTCCATACAAATGGCGTAGTAACTGATCTTCCACGGCCAGACGGTGTTCAGCACGTTGGAAAGGCCGTACGTGCCACCAGGGGCCAGCAAGTATGGGTTGACAAACATCACGTCACCGACTGCAAAAAGGAAGCTGCCGGCAATCAGCATTAAGTATGCGATAATCTGCTCTTTAACTCTGTTTTTCTGCTCCATTTCTCTCAAATTTTTGCGGCGGCAAAAGTACAATATTTTTAGTATGAAAAAATTGTACTTTTGCCGCCTGATTCGAGATTATGCTCCGATATATCGTCAAAAAAATTCTGTACGGCTTGCTGCTGATGTTAGGTGTGGTGACATTGGTGTTCTTCCTGTTCACGGTGCTCCCATCCGACCCTGCCCGCATGATCATGGGACAGCGCAGCGACCTGGAGACCGAGGAAGCCATCCGCAAGGAGATGGGACTCGACCTCCCCATCGGCGTGCAGTATCTCGCTTATCTCAACGACGTGTCTCCCATTTCGTGGCATAAGACCGATGATTCCTCTTCTTTCTTCTACTTAAACAATGACAACTACCACTATATCAAGCTGTTGCCAATGAAAAAATCAGCTATCGTGCTGAAAGCTCCATACTTACGAAGATCATACCAAAGTAAGCGGCCGGTGACAGAAATCATTGGCGAAGCTTTCCCTAAGACCGTGCTGCTGGCGGTGGTCTCCATCTTTTTCGCACTGGTGGTAGGCATCATCATCGGTATTTTCTGCGCATTGCACAAGGACACCTGGTTTGACAAAAGCGCCTTGGTGATCTCTGTGCTGGGCATGTCGGTGCCATCGTTTTTTGCCGCCATCCTATTCGCGTGGGTGTTCGCCTTCCTATTGTCAGATCTCACCGGACTCAACATGTTCGGCAGCCTATATACTGTAGATGACTATGGCTCAGGACAATACATAAACCTCAAGAACTTGATACTGCCTGCATTGACGTTGGGCATCCGTCCTTTGGCGGTGGTGATCGAGTTGACCAAGAATTCGCTGTTGGACGTGCTTTCGCAGGACTATATCCGCACGGCGAAGGCCAAGGGTCTGAACAAAAGAACGGTGGTGGTAAAACATGCCTTGAAGAATGCGCTCAACCCTGTAGTGACGGCCATCTCCGGGTGGCTGGCGGGATTGCTGGCCGGCGCAGTGTTCGTGGAATACATTTTCGACTGGAAGGGCATGGGCGTGGTCATCCTTGACGGACTCGACAAATACGACTTCCCTGTGGTGATGGGTTCTCTGCTCTATGTTTCCATCATTTTGGTGATAATCAACATTTTATGTGACATTATCTACGGTTGGCTTGACCCGCGCGTCAGCCTGTCGTAAAGACGATGTGCACATCGTCTCTACAGGGATTACCGTGCCATTTTTCCCGAAAAAATTTTTTTTCCAAATAAGTCGCTAATAATCAATCCAAAAAAAATATCAACGGCTTTTTGTTAATAATTATAGTGGTCGGGATGGGGGATTAACCAATACAATTGTCTATTTTAGCAACCTCGAAAGTAGCGTTCCGCGAAAACTAGAACTTACTGTTAATCAACCACTTGGCTCGAATTACTTGTAAACAGTTGTACAAAAGGAACGTAAAAAGGCGAGAAAAGAGCCATCCGTAGAAAAAAGAAAAAAACCAAAAACCGCCATAAATTATGAAAGAAGATTTATCCCTTTTCAATTCGGTGAATGAGGAAGAAGCTGAGCAAGAAGTAATGGAACAGCAGCTTCAGAAATCGATGAGTGAGTTAATCGCCAACCGAAATTCCGCGATGCAGAAATATTCACAGGAGACCGTAGCTTCGATTTCTGACGAAGAGACCGAGTCCATTGCGGAGCCCACCATATATACAAAAGAGGAGATCTTCTCCGATGTGGCCCAATATTTTGGCGGTGACGAGTTGGCTGCAGGCGTTTGGATTGACAAATACGCCCTAAAGAACGCCAACGGACAGTTGGTGGAGCGCACTCCTGAGGACATGCACAGACGTATGGCCCGCGAGTTTGCCCGCATCGAAAGACGTTACCCCAACCCGATGAGCGAAGATGAGATCTTCCAACTTTTCGACCACTTCAAATATGTGATTCCGCAAGGCAGCCCTATGGCCGGCATCGGAAACAAATACCAGGTGGTCTCCCTCTCCAACTGCTTCGTGATCGGCAACAATGGCGGTGCCGATTCATACGGCGGTATCATGAAAATGGACGAGGAACAGGTGCAACTGATGAAACGCCGCGGCGGCGTGGGTCACGACATGTCTGACATCCGTCCTTCCGGCAGTCACGTGCAGAACTGCGCCCAAACCTCCACCGGTATCGTCCCCTTCATGGAACGCTACTCCAACTCCACCCGCGAAGTGGCCCAAGACGGCCGCCGTGGAGCCCTGATGCTCTCCATCTCTATCAAACACCCTGATGCAGAGCAGTTTATTGATGCAAAAATGACGCAAGGCAAAGTCACTGGAGCCAATGTCTCCGTCAAAGTGGATGATGAATTCATGCAAAGCGTCCAAAACCATACCTCTTACACCCAACAGTATCCCGTTGACAGTAACGACCCCAAGGTGGTCCGCGAAACCGACGCCAAGAAACTGTGGGACAAAATCATCCACAACGCGTGGAAATCCGCCGAACCCGGTGTTCTTTTCTGGGACAATATCCGTAGGGAATCCATCCCCGACTGCTACAAGGACGAAGGTTTCGAGACGGTTTCCACCAACCCTTGCGGCGAAATCCCGCTCTGTCCTTACGACAGCTGCCGTCTCATCTCCATGAACCTCTACAGCTACGTCGACAACCCGTTCACCGACAACGCCACCTTCAACATGCCCCGCTTCCGCCAGCATGTGCAGTGCGCGCAACGCCTGATGGACGACATCATCGACCTTGAACTCGAAAAGATCGACGCCATCCTTGCCAAAATCGAAAGCGACCCTGAGAGCGAAAACGTGAAACGTGTGGAGAAAGAACTCTGGCTCAAGATCCGCAAACAGTCGTTGAAAGGCCGTCGTACCGGTCTCGGTATCACTGCCGAAGGCGACATGCTCGCTGCCCTCGGCCTCACCTACGGCACCGACGAGGCCAACGCCTTCTCCACCGAAGTGCACAAACAGCTTGCCCTCGCCGCCTACCGCTCCTCCGTCAACATGGCCAAAGAGCGCGGCGCCTTCCCCATCTACAGCTGCATCAAGGAAGGACACAACCCCTTCATCCAACGTTTGCGCGATGCTGATCCCAAACTCTATGAGGACATGATCCGCTACGGCCGTCGTAATATCGCCCTGCTGACCATCGCACCGACTGGAAGCGTAAGTATCTGTACACAAACCACTTCTGGCATTGAACCCGCCTTCAATGTGGTATATAAACGCCGTCGTAAAATCAATCCCAACGACATGGCTACGAAGAAGACGGTCGTGAAGGATACCGTTGGCGACATGTTCGAAGAATACATGGTTTTCCACCACAAGTTTGTCGTTTGGGCAGAGACCAAAGGCTATACGCTTGAACAAATGAAACAGATGAGCGAGAAGGAAATCTTTGCGCTCGTGGAGCAATCTCCGTACTATAAAGCCACCGCCGCAGATACCGACTATATTAAGAAGGTTGAGCTGCAGGGTTCAGTACAAAAATGGGTCGACCATTCCATTTCCGTGACCGTCAACCTGCCCGCCGACATCACCGAAGAGGTTGTGGGCAACCTTTACATGAAGGCTTGGGAAGTGGGCTGCAAAGGCCTGACTGTCTACCGCGAAGGTTCCCGTGACGGTGTGCTCAACACCATCGATCAGAAGCCCAAGGAGGAGGAAAAGCCCAAGAACTTCAAACGCCCGAGAGAACTGCACGCTGATGTCATCCACTTCAAGAACAACAACGAGGACTGGGTGGCCTACATCGGAATCTATAACGGCAAACCTTACGAGATCTTCACTGGAAAGACCGGCGACGAAAGCTTCCTGCTTCCGAAGTGGGTAGATCACGGCACCATTGTGAAAAACCGTCACGAGGATGGCACTAAATCCTATGACTTTGTCTATCAGGACAAGGCCGGCTACGAAGTGATCCTTCGTGGTTTGGATCGCTGCTTCGATCAGGAATTCTGGAACTACGCCAAGATGACCTCTGCCCTGCTGCGCAATGGCATCCCCGTCAATCACGTGGTGAATATCATCTCCGGTCTCAACTTCCGTCAGGAAAGCATTAACTCTTGGAGAAATGGTGTCTGCCGTGCTTTGAAGAAATTCATCCAGGACGGCACCCGACAGAAAGGTGTGGAGTGTCCCAACTGCCATCAAAAAGACACGATGGAATTCAAGGAAGGCTGCCTGACGTGTTCCAACTGCGGTTATGCAAAATGTGGAAATTAAAACGTTGTAGAGACGCGATTAATCGCGTCTCTACAGACCCCATAAACCTTAAACCATAAACCTAAACCAAAAATGAGCGACTCGCAACAGACAGTGTTTATATATGTTCCATGTCAAATGGATCTGTTTCAGGCTGACACGGTGAACAGTGCCATAACAGTACTCAATCGCTTGAACCAGTTCTGCCATTACGATATGGAGAGTACCTGCTGCGGTCGTCGTTTCTTCATGGAAGGTGAAATGCAGTATGCCAAGGATTTGGGCTATCAAGTCATCAAATCCTATACAGAATATTGTGAACTGCACAAGAGGAGGTTTCCGGTGGTGATCCCCGATGCCGCCTGCGCCGGCTTTATGCGCCGCCATTTCGACCTCATATTGAAAAACGCCACCTTGCCCAACGAACTAAACGCCTTCATCAACAACGTGCATGAACTGTGCGATTACATCGTGAACGAACTGCATGTTGAGTCATTGGGAAATGCATTCCGTCATCGCGTGTTCTATTTCAAGTCTTGTTCGGCCAAGCATCTTTATCCCGAGAACAATGCGCCAGAAACGCTGTTGAAAAACACGATCGGGCTGGACTTGGTGGAAGACACGGAAGAGCAAAACTGCTGTTGTGGAGCGAACGGACGGTTCGCCATGATGAATCCCGAAGCCTCAGAGAAAATGACCGGTGAAATTGTGCTCCGCGCCTATAATCAAGGAGCAGAATTCATTACCTCCACGGACATCCATTGTCTGCAAATGATGGATGCCTACAAGCAAGAACATGAAGTGGATGTGAGTATTATCCACATTGCAGATATCTTACGAGGCGAAGAGTGATCAATTCACAATTAAGAATTTAGAATGGCTGTGCCGTTAGATAAAGGGGGACAGCATTATTTTCCAGATTTTGTTTTTATAGCAACGAACGAAAGGAATATCGTAGCGTTGGCTTCCGAAACTTTGATAGAGACGAGCTACGTTCGGGTTGGTAGAGCCGTTAAAATCGAGAACGAACTCTGATTCGGCATGGTCACGAATGTAAGCGTTGAGCAGGATAAACATCGGTTTACTGTTCGACAACGCATTGTCGCGACCTGAGAACCAGAACCATCTGCGTTTTCCATCTTTCACAAACAAAGCGCCAGCGGCCAGCTTTCCCTCAGGAGTCCGCACCCCGTAAAGATCCAATAAATTTCTGTTTAACAAATAGTTGGCAACATTTTCCAAAATTTGATAATCACGGTCGTGATAGTGCACAGATCCCATCTGTCCGCGATTATTTCGGAACATTTCGATAATTTTTGACACCTGCTCTTCGCCAATCGTGACCCGACACTGCGTCTTTTCACCCGCTTTAATATTTCGCTTCGTATTGTCATGAAATTGGCTATATAATTCACTATAAGCATGTTGCAACTGAAGAATATACGAAACAAAACAAATGTCATATTGTTTCTGAAACACTACTTTTTCATTCAGCAAAAGATCGGCCATGACAAAGTGTTTAGAAGCTTCCGAAAGAAAATCTTGTATGTCATTGGTCAAAAGTTCCTTTTCGGAAAGGATCCCCATCTGCGGCATGAAGAACGGCGTGTAAACATATTTTAACACTCCTTTTTTACGGTAAGGAAGCGGCATCACAGCTTCGTAATTGCCTTGAACCAACGCATCCCATGTGTCGGAACCCGTCAGCAAGTCTAACATTTCATATTCAGCAAAAATAGTGGAAAAGAGACTGTTATGGACAGCCTGGTTCCATTTTTCGGGATTAACTTCGGAATGTTTTAGATAACGGATCATCACACAAAATGTTCGGCGATGCGCTGCATTTCGGAAGAAACATTGTTGTTTTCGTACAAAATGCCGTAAATAGTCTCCACAATCGGGATTTCAGCACCGATTTTCTTGTTGATTTCATGCACACAACGGCAGGCGGTGTAACCCTCCGACACCATGCGGAGCTCCAACAACGATACACGCACTGACAATCCGTGACCAATCATAATACCGAACAATCGGTTACGGCTGAAGGTGGAATAGGCGGTAACAAGGAGGTCACCGAGATAGACAGAATCGGAAATATGGCGGTTTTCGTTGGGGTAAACCTCTGATACAAAGTACTTCATCTCCTTCAGACAGTTAGCCACGTAGGCCGCGATGAAGTTGTCGCCGTAGCCAAGTCCGCTATAGATACCGGCGCCGAGTGCGTAAATATTCTTGAGCACGATGGAGAGTTCTGCGCCCATCACATCACTGGAAACGGATGTTCGACAATAGCGCGTGGTGAAGAACTTAGCCACCGTTTCCGCCAGCTCTTTGTTCGTGGAGGCAGCGGTCAGAAACGTGAACTTCTCTTGCGCAATCTCTTCGGCATGAGATGGACCGCTGATGATACAGAGTTGATCCAGAGGCACTTTGAACTGCGATTGCATGTAGTCGCTAATCAGCTGCATAGTCTCGGGCACAATGCCCTTGACGGCGAGAATAATCTTCTTTTTGGAGAGTTGCGAACGCTTCAGCGGTTCAAGTGTCTTATGCAAATAGGCTGAGGGCGTGACGATAATGACATAGTCGGCGCGCGCCACAGTATTGCGGATGTCGGTGCTTACTTTCACGTCTTCGGGATTAACGAAGACAGAACTTAAGTATTTGGGATTATGGCCGTATTTGATAATGCTTTCTGCAATGGCTTCCTGACGGACCCACCAATGGATGTGTTCCAAGTTGACCGAGATAATCTTCACAATAGCGGTCGCCCAACTGCCACTGCCAATCACCGCCACCCGATAGCGGGCGCGCGATTTCTTGCTACGAGGCGCTAGTGCAGAAGATAGATGTTCATTCGTCATTTTAACTTTTTTTAAGCGTGCAAAGATACAATATTTTTCCGTACTCTGCCCAAAAAAGTTTTTGACGATGACTAGAAGTCCCCACGCAACGTTCTGTAGCGATTACGCGCCTGCACCACGTACAGACTGTCGCTGTGGTCTTTAAGGATTTTCTGGTAATATTCCATGGCTTTCGGGATGTCTTTGAGGTAATATTCGTACAACTCCGCCAATTGGAAAACCGCATCATCGGCAAGCAACTGGTCACCAAAATCCTCAATAATCCGCTTGAGTAACTTTTCCGCCTCAAAATAGTTTTTCTGTTTGATGTAAATGAGCGCTTTCTGGTATAAGGCATCATCCACCAAAGTACCAAACGGAGAAAGAATCATCACAGAATCGAGGGCTCTAAGCGCTTCATCGTCCTTGTTTTGGAAGATCAGGAACTCAGCCTTGGCATACATTTTCAGGGCAAGATTGCCTTCAGAATTGCCGAAAAGAGCCATCGTGGTATCAGATTCATCCTCCTCTTCCTCCTCCAAATTGTCTGCAATGAGCATGGAAGAGTAGATGGCGTCATTGGCTATCAGCTTCGTAGTGGCAGCGGCCAACACATCCAACTGACTTTTTGCCCAACTAAATTCCCCAATATAAAACGACAATTTGGCATTCTTGAACTTTGCTTCGTTGCCCAGCACATCGTTCGGCATGTCTTTATCCACTTGCGAATAGTTGAGCGAAGCATCCCAAATTTCGCCAGTATATAATTGAACATCTGCAAGATCGATTTTATACTGGTTCTTCTCTTTATTGTCGCGAGTGGCAACCATCGCTTGGTTGAGCACATCGATAGCTTCTTGCGGCTTATTGACATAAAAGGCCAACAAATGAGCATATTTACGAATCCAGTCCATCGTGCCGGAATGGATACCGTTTTCCTCCAGTGCCTTGCGGAAGTCCTGTTCCAAATTCAGGGCGTCGACCATCTTCACCGGCGAAGTTTCGATCAGTTGCATGTACTTGACATCCAATATCTTCATCTTAGCCTGCACATAGTTATGGGTCTCCTCGCCCTTCTTGATGATATAATTCAGCGCTTCAATGGCGGTAGCATAATCGTGATTCTCAGCAGCCACTTTAGCCACCTCATAGGTGAAAATGCCTTCCATCTTCAACCGTTTGTCCAAGGCCTTGGCTAAAACAAAAGCCTCCTCAAAATCCTTATGCAGTTGGCTTATCCAATATAATTCTTTGATGCACAATATGTTGGAAGGATACTTTTGAGAGAATTTCTGCAAAGCCGTACGGATGTTCATGTATTGTTGATCATCCTCATCATCCACCAGCAAATCCTGAATAGCGGTCTGCACATCTTTCTCATACTTTTCATTATCCGTCTTCACCAAAGCGATAATCTCATCAATGATCTTATCGTTCATGTGCAGGACTTTGTAAATATTGATCAAGTTTTTGGAGAGATACTGTTCGTTATTCAACAATTTCCTTCCTTTTTGGATGACTTCAGCAGCGTATTCGTATTTGCCTCTGGACATGAAGGCATTGTTCAGTTCGCTAATGGCAGACTCCTTGGCGGGCATGTTTTTCAGACATTCCTGATAAATTTTCTCCGCTTTGGCATTATCACCAGCACGTTCATACACAAATCCCTGATCAACCTTATAGCGCTGAACATTTGGATAGGCCTTGACCTGTTTTTTGAGCATTTTCTCCGCTTCGTCGTAGCGTTCCAGCTCCAACAATGCATGATAATAGTAATAGTAGATGTAGGAATCCGGCTTTTTCGCATGGAGCTTTTCAAAAAGTTCCACTGCCTTGTCGTATTCCTTGTCTTTGTAATACTGCATAGCAAGCTGCTCTTCCTGGCTTTGTTGCGCAATGGCAGCACCCGCGCAGGAAAAGAGCAGCAAGAGTATGACGATTGCCTTTTTCATTCGAGGTTAGTCGATGATGTCGAAACGAGTATAAGGACGTAACACTTCAGGAATGACAATGCCTTTGTCTGTTTGATTGTTCTCCAGCAGGGCAGCCAGCACGCGCGGGAGGGCGAGAGCACTTCCATTGAGCGTGTGGGCGAGTTTCGTCTTGCCAGTGGTGTCTTTGTATCTCAGTTTCAGACGATTAGCCTGATAGGATTCAAAGTTAGACACGGAGCTGACCTCCAGCCACTTCTGCTGAGCCTTGGAATAGACCTCCAAGTCGTATGTCAAAGCAGAGGTAAAGCTGATGTCGCCGCCGCAGAGACGCAGCACGCGGAAAGGCAGACCGAGCTTGGTGAGCAGCATCTTGCCGTGGTTGGTCATCTCTTCGAGAGTTTCGTAAGAACGATCAGGGTGTTCGATCGTTACGATCTCGATTTTATCGAACTGGTGCAGACGGTTGAGACCGCGTACGTCCTTACCGTAGGAACCGGCTTCGCGACGGAAACAAGCAGAATAAGCACAGTTCTTCAAGGGGAAGTCACTCTCTTTGAGAATGACATCGCGGTAAATGTTGGTGACGGGCACCTCGGCAGTGGGGATCAAGTAGAAGTTGTCAACTTGACAGTGGTACATTTGTCCCTCTTTATCAGGCAGTTGTCCTGTACCATAAGCGGAATCCTCGTTCACCATGTAGGGCGGTTGAATTTCCACGAAACCGGCAGCGGTAGCCTCATCCAAGAAGAAGTCGATGAGAGCACGTTGCAGACGAGCGCCTTTGCCTTTATAGACGGGGAAGCCGGCACCGGTAATCTTGGTACCCAGCTCGAAGTCGATAATGTCATATTTCTTGACCAGTTCCCAGTGAGGCAGAGCGCCTTCGGGGAGGTTGGAGGCATCGCCTTGGGTGTAAACGATTTCGTTGTCCTCAGCACCTTTGCCGGGTTTCACAGCGGCATTGGGCAGGTTGGGCAGCAGCACCATCTTGCTCTGCAACAGCTCTTCCTGCTCCTGCAGTTTGGCACGGTCAACACGCTCGCTCTCTTTCAGCGTAGCCATCTCGGCTTTAAGTGTTTCGGCCTCGTCGCGCTTGCCTTCCTTGAAAAGCTGTCCGATTTTTTTCGCACCCTGATTCTGGGCCATCAGATTGTCGTCGATTTTCTTCTTCAGGTTGCGGTTGTCACTATCTAATTCTCGAATTTCAGCCACCAGTTCCGTAGCATCGAAATTCTTGATTTTCAGTCTGTCAATAACCTCTTGGGGATTTTCTCTTAAAAGTTGGATCTGTAACATCGTCTTGAAATTTAAGGGTGCAAAGATACGATTTTTAGGAAATGGGCAATCGGGTCAATTAAAGACGTGGGACGTATGACGTTTGACGTATGATTTTTGACAGGAATATCCCCAAAGTCATACGTCCCACGTCATACGTCACACGTCATTTAATGATCAGCCCCGCACGTATAACGTTTCCCGCAACATCCGGAAATTCTCCGGTTCCACCTCATCATGGATGAATTCGCGGGCCATACTTTGGCGACCATCCTCCGCATATTCATACTCCGCCCAGCCGGTAATGCCGCCATCTTTGTTATACATCGTGTTTTTCACCACTTTGTCACCATCGTACTGCATGGCAATACGACGGTAAGAGTCCAAATCCTCCTCCACAATCTCTGTCTGGCGACCGTTTTCGTCAAAAGTGCGGTATACCTTGGCAATCAGTTTCATGTCATAGTCGTAAATCAGGTCTTTCACGCGGTCACCGTTGTCGTTGTAGGTGAACTCGTAGGTACGGCGGTCGTTGTTCTGCACCTCATCGCGGACATAAACCGACACCTGCCCTTTCTCATCGTACTCATAATGATTGACATACATCGGGTTGCCATAGTCATCATTTTCTGTCACCGTTTCAGGACTACCGTTCTGATAGGTGGCGATTTTCTCCACATAGTCCAGCTTCCCATTGACGTAAACCTCTTGTTTCACCACGTTGTTATCATCATCATAATAGTACTTGGTGACATACTCTTCAGAGGCATCGCCATAGTAGTTCGATTGCGCGGCAAGTCGTTGATTCTCATCATATTGGTTCACCGTTTTTTGCAAAAGAATGTCATCCACGTCATACTGTTCCGTCTGAAGCAGTTCACCTTGGTCGTTGTAGGTATTGACAGTCAAGGTGTTGAGGGTTCCGTCAGGTTCGTAGCGTTCTTCACGGAGGAGCAGACCACGGTCGTCATACTCGGCATAGCCTTCCGTATATTCCACAGGTTCAATGTCTTGCGCGTCATAACCGACTCGCTGATATTCTTTCTTGATGATTTTTAACGTTTTCATTTTCTTGCGTATTAATTTTGGGCAAAGATACATTTTTTAGGCAAAAGGGAACAGGCAAAAGGCAATAGAAAAAGGCGACCCGTGAGAGTCGCCTTTTTATTGAATTATCAATCAATGGATTATCCGAGGAACGGATAGCCATAATCGGTTGCAGGAACGTAAGTTTCCTTGATGCAGCGGGAGCTGATCCAGCGGACGAGGTTGAGGATACTGCCTGCCTTGTCGTTGGTGCCGGATGCGCGAGCACCGCCGAAGGGTTGGCAACCCACGACTGCGCCTGTCGGCTTATCGTTGATGTAGAAGTTGCCGGCGCAGTGACGCAAAATGTTCTCGGCTTGGATGATAGCGTAACGGTCGCGGGCAATGATGGAGCCAGTGAGAGCGTACGGAGAGGTCTCGTCGCAAACGTGCAACATCTCTTCGTATTTGTCATCCTCATAAACGTACACCGTGATGACAGGTCCGAAGATTTCCTCGCGGATGGATTCATAATCCGTGGTCTTAGCCAAGATGATGGTGGGCTCCACGAAGTAACCGACGGACTTGTCGTAGTTACCACCGAGCACGATTTCAGCATCCTTGGAAGCCTTTGCACGATCGATGTAGCCAGCGATGTTGTCGAAAGATTTTTCGTCGATGACAGCGTTGATGAAGTTGGAGAAGTCGCGGACATCACCCATCTTCACCGTCTTCATCATATCTTTAATATGTTTCAAAGTCTCGGCCCAAATGGATTTGGGAACGTAGGCGCGGGATGCAGCAGAACATTTCTGACCTTGGTATTCGAAAGCGCCGCGGAGGATAGCCACTGCCAGTTCGCGTGCGGGAGCGGTCTTATGGGCAAAGATGAAGTCTTTACCACCAGTCTCACCCACGATCTTCGGGTAGGTGTTATAAATGTCGATATTCTCACCGATGAGTTTCCAGAAGCTCTTGAAGGTGCCGGTGCTGCCGGTGAAGTGGATACCAGCCAAGTGCGGTGACTTGAAGGCCACGTCGCTGATGACAGAGCCGCTACCGGGCAGGAAGTTGATGACACCGTCGGGAAGACCAGCCTCCTGAAGGAGTTTCATCAGATAGTAGTTGGAAAGGATAGCCGTGGTGGACGGTTTCCAGATGGTGACGTTACCCATGAGGGCGGGAGCCACGTTCAGGTTCAGCGCAATAGAGGTGAAGTTGAACGGGGTGATAGCATAGACGAAACCCTCCATGCCGCGATATTCGTTGCGGTTCAGGGTAGCGTGGTCAGAGATGGGTTGTTGGCTATAGAGCTGGGAAGCGAAATAGGTGTTGAAACGCAGGAAGTCGATGGCCTCGCACGGGCAGTCGATTTCAGCCTGCATGGGGCTCTTGCCCTGACCCAGCATACAAGATGCGTTCAAGATGTAGCGGTATTTGGTGGCGAGCAGTTCTGCCGCTTTCATCATGATGGAAGCGCGTTGGATCCAAGGAGTTTCTTCCCAACCTTTCTTGGCTGCCATAGCAGCGTCGATGGCCATTTGGACCTCTTTCTTGCCCACTTTATGGTATTTGGCCAGCACGTGGTTGTGCTCGGTCGGCATCACCACCTGACCCATATCGCCAGTTTTCACCTCTTTTCCACCGATGATCAGCGGAATTTCGATTTCCTGATTATATTGTCTTTCTAATTCTTTTTGCAATAATGCTCTTTCCGGCGTGCCGGGTGCATAAGAGAAAACCGGTTCATTTTGCGGTTCTCTGAATACATAATTGGCGTTGTTCATAAATTCTTTGTTCTTAATTTTATGTTAGGGAATAAAATTTCGGTGCAAAAATACAAAAAAATTGGTTTACACGGTTAGAAGGTTACACGGTTAATGGTTAAAGACCCGGGTTACCGGCTAACTACTAACTGCTAGTACGCCCACTTTTGCATATCCGCTTTTAAAATCTGGATGGCCAGCTCCACCACAGGCTTCTGGGAAGTCACGGAAAGCACGGTTTCGGCGAATTCGCGGCTGTCGGCGGCTTTGTCATAGTCGGCGGCCACAGTGTTGATGATGGACTCGATGTCGGACTTGGCCTCACATACCTTCTGCCACACGGCATCCGAAAGGTAGATCTGCTGCGAAATGTTGTGTTCGAACTCACTACGGATGGCGGTGAGCAACAGGTTCTGTTCCTGTGAGACCGTCAGACCAGGCGTGTGGATGCGCAGCACCAACTGGTTAGGGTCAATACGTTCCAAAAATAGAGCCATGCGCTCGTAGGCCTGCAGACGCAACGGCAGCACTACTGAGTGGTTCTTCTTACTGCTCGCCAACGCAGCGATTTTCGACTTCGCTTCCATTACCATTTTCGTAATATAGACCGCTCCGACGACCATTATAACAATTCCTGCTAAGATGCAAATTCCTAAGATATTCATAACTTTGACTTTGACTATTGACTTTGACTATTGACTTTGACTGGAAAAGCGCGGCAAAGGTACACAATATTCCCAAATAACGAAGAACAAAATGTTTTATTATTCATATTTGAAGCTGATGCGCTGTGTTCGGAGTACGCAAAAAAAGTGTATTTTCGCGGGCTTAAATTTATAAGGTAAAATATTATATATTGGAAACACTAGATAGAACTAAAGAATTAGAGACCAAAAACATCGGTAGTCTGCTCTGGGCCTACGCTTTGCCGGCGGTCATCAGCCAGATTATCGCTTCCGTTTATAACATTGTGGACCGGGTTTTCATCGGTCACGGTGTGGGTGCACTGGCCATCGCTGGACTGGCCATCACTTTCCCGCTCATGAACATTATCCATGCTTTCGGCTCGCTCATTGGGGTGGGCTCCGCTTCCCGTATGTCCATCGTCTTGGGCAAAAAAGACAACGAATGGGCGGAAAACATTCTTGGTAACAGCATGATCTTCACGTTAGTATTAGGTATTATCGTGACTTCATTGTGCTACATTTTTCTGGACAAAATCCTGATGTTGTTCGGTGCCACTCCCGAGACCTTGGCATACGCCCGTGAGTACATGATTTACATTCTGCCCGGTATGTTCTTGATTACCGTGGCCTTCAACCTCACCGGTCTGATCCGTGCTTCGGGCTACCCCACGAAAGCCATGCTGATCATGGCCGGAGGCGCTATCCTGAACATCATTCTGGACCCCATCTTCATCTTCGCGCTCGATTTGGGCATCAAAGGTGCTGCCATCGCTTCTACCATCTCCATCTTCCTGATGGCGTTGGTGTCCGTTTTGCATTTCGTGAAACCCGACTCTTTCATCCGCTTCAAAGCGCACGCCTGGAAGCTGAAAGGATACATTTTCAAAAATATCACCCTCATCGGCATGAGTCCGTTTTTGATGAACCTCGCTGCCGCCGGGGTGGTCGGCATTCTGAACTCTCAGCTCCTGCGCTATGGCGGTGACTACGCTGTGGGTACTTACGGCATCTGCAACACATACGGCAACTTCTTAGTACTCATGATTATAGGTGTCTGTCAAGGTATGCAGCCGATTGCTGGCTACAACTACGGCGCCGGTCACGGACACCGCCTCAAGCACGTTTATGGCTTGACCATGTGGATTTGCGTGGCCATCGGATTGGTTGGCAGCGTCATTTCCTGCCTCATTCCGGGTCTCATGATGCGCGTTTTCACCACCGACAACCACATGATCGAACTGGGCCGTGTCGCCCTGCGTTACAGCATGGTGATGTTTCCGCTCATCGGCTTCACCATCGTCAACTCCAACTTCTTCCAATCCATCGACAAACCCTGGGTAGCCATTGTCACCAGCCTCTCCCGCCAGGTCATCTTTCTGGTACCTATGAGCATCCTTATCCCTCGTCTATATGTGGATGCCGGTTGGAACGGCCTCAACGGTGTCTGGATTTCCCTCACCATCTCCGATGTCCTCGGCGCCATCCTCGCCGCCATCCTGCTTTACACGCAACGAGATGTTTTCTCCATCTCGAACGAGGCAATAGGCAACAGGGAACAGGCAATAGGCAATAGTGATCAGGCAACAGGCAATAGGCAACAGGCAACAGCCGATTCCCATGAATAGCCCCTCATCTTCTCATCTCCTACTCTCCTAACCTTCTAACCTTAAACCATAAACTCTAAACCTTAACCAAATGTACTACATCGACACCCACGCCCACTTGTACCGCGAGTACTACCCTGAAGATCTTCGGGAGGTCATCCAACGTGCGATTGACGCTCGTGTGGAGAAGGTGCTCCTTGCTTGCGTCGATGCACTTACTCCCCCGATGATTGCGGAAGCGGTGGAGATGTTCCCGAACAATGTATTCGGACTCATCGGACTGCACCCTTCCGACGTGCGCGAGAACTACGAGGAGGTACTGGCGGAACTGGAGACACACATCGAAGACCGCAATATCATCGGTATTGGCGAGATCGGTCTCGACTACTACCACGACCGCGATTTCGAGCAGGAGCAGCAAATCGTTTTTAAACGGCAACTCGATTGGGCCCGCGACCGCAAGTTACCTCTGTCGCTGCACATTCGCAATGGTTACAGCGAAGCCATTCCAATCTTGAATCAGTACGAAATCGGCTCATTGTCAGGGGTTTTACACTGTTTTTCGGGCGGCATCCAAGAGGCAGAATGGGCCGCGAAGCATGGTTTTGTCATCGGTATCGGCGGCATCGTGACCTTCAAGAACAGCAAATTGCAGGAACTGATTCCGAAAATCGGTTTGGATCACATTGTGTTAGAGACCGATGCTCCTTACCTCGCCCCCACCCCGCACCGCGGTACACCCAACGAGAGCAGCTACATCCCGCTCATTGCAGCGAAAATCGCTGAAATCATGGAAGTTTCCGTGAAGGAGGTGATGGAGCGGACCACTGCCAACGCAGAAAGGATATTTAGACTTTGACTTTGACATTGACTTTGACCATTGACTGTTAAACCTTCAATACAACCTTTAACCCCTTAACCTTCTAACCTTTTAATCTTTAACCCAAATAATGAAAAAACTTTTAACCACAATCGCAATCATTAGCGTAACCGTAATAACCGTCACAGCACAATCCAATTCCTTTGGCACGCGCATAGGATATAACTTCGAGCTTTCCTTACAACACCCGCTTTCCGGCTCCGGAATGCTGGAATTTGACGCTGGTGCCACGCCTTTCATTTTCCAAAAAGGCGTCATGTACAACGAAGACGGCACCCCGGTTGACCTCCACTACACTTACGGTCGTGTTCAGGCGATACTCGTTTATGACTGGATTATGGACATCCTCCCCAGCTTCTACTGGTATGTCGGTGCAGCTGCCGGCGTGAGTTGGGGTTACGGCGAATTCTTCGACAGCCCGCATTACGACAAAAACGGCAAGTTGGTAACTTACAGAAAGTTAGGACTTCCCCTTGGTATCCAACTCGGTTTGGAATACGAATTCAAGGCACCGATTAATATCGGTATTGACTGGCGTCCGATGATTAACGTCTTCGGAATCAGTCAGGGAGACTATACCTCCTATCTCTATAGTTTTTCGCTCGGCGTTCGTTACCGATTTTGAAAAATGATGAGCCTATGTGATACAACGGCGTATGCGATACGCCCCAACAAAATAAACGTGTAAACCAATAAACCCACTATAATGATTGAATCTCCCATTTTCACGCCCTGTCAAATCGGGCCTATAACATTAAGAAACAGAACGATACGTTCTGCCGCTTTTGAAAACATGGCGCACGGCAACCGTCCGACCGAGCAGCTGTTCAACTACCACACGGCGGTGGCTCGTGGCGGTATCGGTATGACAACGGTGGCTTACGCTTCCGTGAGTCGTAGCGGACTCTCCTTCGAAGGACAACTATGGTTGCGCGAGGAAATTGTACCGGAACTCAAAAAGTTGACCGATGCCATCCATGCAGAGGGCGCAAAAGCCTCCATCCAGATCGGACACTGCGGTAACATGACCCACCGCTCTACTTGCGGTGAAAAACCGTTGTCACCCTCTGGACGCTTCAATCTCTATTCGCCGACCTTCACCCGCAAGATGACGGTCAAAGACATCGACCAGATTGTCGATGATTTTGGCAAAGCGGTGGATTTGTGTCGTCGTGCCGGCTTCGATTGTATTGAGGTTCACGCGGGACACGGCTACCTCATCAGCCAGTTCCTTTCACCCTACACCAACCATCGTCGCGATGAGTACGGCGGCTCTCTCGAAAACCGGATGCGTTTTATGCGCCGCGTCATCACCCGTGTGATGGAGGAGGCCAAAGACGACATGGCTATCGTGGTGAAGACCAACATGTACGACGGTTTCCGCAGCGGTATGCACGAGGACGAATGCATCAAAGTGGCGCAGGAATTAGAGAAATTAGGGGTACACGCATTGGTGCTCACAGCAGGTTTCGTCAGCAAAGCCCCGATGGATGTGATGCGCGGTGCCATGCCTTTGAAGACCCTCGCTTACTACATGGATTTCAAGAAGTTCTGGTGGCTGAAGTTCGGTCTCTTCTTCGGCGGCCGCATCATGATCCCCACTGTGCCCTACAAGGACGCTTACTTCTATGACACCGCTATGAAGTTCCGTCAGGCCGTGAAGATGCCGCTGATTTACGTAGGCGGCATGGTCAAAAAAGACGACATGGAAAAAGTGCTCGACTCCGGCTTCGTGGCCTTCCAGATGGCCCGCGCCTTGGTCCACGACACCGACTTCGTGAACAAGCTGCACTCCGGCGAAGTGACGAAGAGCGGCTGCAAACACTCCAACTACTGCATCGGCCGCATGTACACGCTCGACATGGCGTGCCACCAATGCATGGAAGGGAAGCTTCCCGCCAAATTACAACGTGAAATCGAGAAAGCGGAAGCGGCTATTCCCGCCAATCGGGAATAATTGTGGCAATAGGCAATAGGCAATAGTAGAGACGATGTGTACATCGTCTCTATTTTGTCTAATTCTCCCCGCAAATTTTCGCAATATAATCCACCGCGTCCATATTCCGTAGCGAGACCACGTCGATCCAGCCGCTCTCGATGCCATAGACGCGGTTGTTTTTCACGGCGTCCAATAGCGTGTAGGGGTAGCGCGATTGGAATGCCTCCTTGTCTTCGTTGCGCACGAGGATGATGTCGGGATTTACCTTGAAGAGATATTCGCGGCTGATGTTCCAGCCTGTGAGGGAGTCGCCGGCGTTGCGGGCGCCCGCGAGCTCGATAATTTCCTGAATGTGAGTGTCTTTCGGGGCAGTGAAGTCGCCGCCATCACCGAAACCGACTACATAATAGACGCACTTGCGGTTTTCAGGCGCGGGCGCGTTGGCTTTCCTGTCCGCAATCTTCTCCCGCCATTTTTCCGCTTCCGCGTTTCCCTTCTCTTCGCACTGCGTGATGCGCCCGATCACCTCCATCATCTCCGACATACCCTCCAACGAACTCTCCTCTACGATGCAGATCACCGGAATCCCCATCTTCTCGATGGCATCGACATCCTGCTGCGAAATCATCGAGCCGATGAGCACTACGTCGGGATGCAGCGAGAGCAGCACCTCGAAATTAATGTCGTGCATCCCGCCGACTTTCGTAATCTTCTCAGTCTCAGGTGGATACTTGCAGAAATCGGACACCCCGACTAACTTATCCTGCGCCCCCACGAGGAACATTACCTCTGTGATTGCCGGCGAAATGGAGACGATACGCTGCGGAGCCTCTTTCAGCTCAATAGGACGGTGATAGGAATCTTCCCACGTGAAAAATGCCTCTTGCTGTTGTGTGGTTTTGGAGGAATTACATCCAGTGAAGAAAAGGGCCAATCCCAACATTATTGCAGCAAAAAATCTAACGGTTCTCATATAAACAAACGGATTTTGAAAACAGGCGGCAAAAATAACAAAAAATCCCCCACCAAATGGCAGGGGATTGTTATTCGATGTAGAGACGATGTGCACATCGTCTCTACAAATTATTTCAATAACAATTGATTGTATTTCCGCAAGGATTCCAACAGGTTGACTCTCACGTGGATGAAGTCATCGGTGCCGGCCTCTTTGAGGGCATCGATGCACTCGGTGGGGTTACCGGCCACGAGGAACGGCGTGTTCGGGAATTGCGCCTTGCACTGCTTAGCAGCCTCCACACCGAGAGTAGCGTACTCTTCGTCGGAGCTGCAGACCACGATGAGGTCGGGTTTCGCTTCGCCAACAGCCTTCACGCCCTCTTCGACAGTAGCGAAACCGGCAGGTTCAACAATTTGATAACCAGCACATCCGAAGAAATTGGTAATGAAGCCTGCACGAGCCTGACGCATAGCCAAGTTACCGACCTTCAACAGGAAGACGGACGGACGATGGTTTGCTTTTGCGTATTTCTCGGTTTCCAAACGCAGCTCTTCGAATGCCATGGCGCCGCGGTAGGTCTTCAATCCTTCGTTCTCGTCTTTCACAACGCGCTCGATCTTGTCGGCCATCGTTTCGTTGATGTTCGGATATTGGTTGGTACCGAGCAAGATGTAACGACGGGTGGCAATATTCATATCGCGTTTCTGGCAGCTCTCCTCAATAGCGGTCTTCATCGTGCCGTCTTCGATGGCTTTGAGCGCACCGCCTTGTTGTTCAACGGTTTGGAACAGTTTCCAAGCGTTTTCCGCAATGGAGTTGGTGAGGTTTTCCACATAGTAGGAGCCGGCAGCGGGATCCACCACGCGATCCATGAAAGCCTCTTCCTTGAGGATCACCTGCACGTTGCGGGAGATACGGCGGGAGAACTCGTCAGATTCCTTGTAAGCCACATCGAATGGTTGCAGCGAGATAGAGTCGGAGCCGCCGATAACGGCAGACATCCCTTCCGTAGTGCTGCGGAGCATATTGACGTAAGGATCGTAAAGGGTTTTGTTCCAAGTAGATGCGACAGTGTTGATATGGATTTTGTACGCGCAATCGCACTCGGGTTTATACTGAGCCACCATAGTGGACCAGAGCAGACGGGTGGCGCGCAGTTTCGCAATTTCCATGAAGTAATTGGAACCGACAGAGAGCGTGAGCTGCATCCGAGAGGCAACTTTCTCCGGTTTGATACCCTTTTCCGTGCAGAAAGCCAGATATTCGTTGGCCAAACTAAGTGTGTAAGCCAACTCTTGCACGATGGTGGCGCCAGCGTTGTGCAGCACGATGCCATTCACGTTGATGACCTTGAAGTTTCTCATGCAGCCGTTCAGCTCGATAAGTTCGACGGCTTGCTTCATATCCTCCTCTGCGGATTTCCAGAACTTATTATGTTTGAGACGATAAATCAGCGGATCGAAGTTGAGGCTGCCTTGCACCTTTTCTTTGTCGAAATTGTTGGTTTCCACATAGTTGACAAAGCTTTTCATCAAGTCGAGATAGCTCTTCACGTGGTTGAACTGCACACCGTTGACATTCAGATCAATGTCCTTCAGAAGCGTGGCCAGCGCCGCGTCGCTATCGACATTGGCGGCATTGAAGGCGATGCAGGTGGCACCGCGTTTCAGAGCATCCACCGCGATGGCGTTAGCCTTGGCAGGATCAGCCTCTTCAATTTCTTGAACGATGTCCCAATGGTTGTCACGAGCCTTGGTGCCGCGCGTATAAGGGAACTCATTCGGCATGGTCTTCAGGTAGTCTAAATCCTGAAGATTTTCAGCGCGATAATAGGGACGAACTTGGAAACCTTCGTCGGTTCTCCAGACCAATTTCTTCTCATAATCGGCGCCTTTGAGGTCTTTATTGATGGTGGCTTCCCACTGTTCCGTGGTCACGGGCGGGAATTCGGTGAATAATTTTTCGTCGTTCATATTCCTTTTATATTTGAGCGGGCAAAGATACAATTTTTTAGGGAACAAAGGACGGTAAAGTTTTCCATGTTTGAAACTTGAAAAAATAGAATAAGTGTTCTCATTCAAAAAAAAAGTATATTTGCGGATTATTTTCAAAATACGTTGTAGAAAACATTTTAGAAATGACAATCGAAGAAATCAAAAACCTGGTACAAGGTGAGGTAATTTGTGGTGAAGAGTATTTGGACCATCCCATTGATAGTGTCTTCGCTTCCGATTTGATGAGCGATGTACTCACCTTGAAAGACATCAACAACTTACTGTTGCTCACGGGATTGAGTAATCTGCAATCTATCCGGACATGCGAAATGTCAGACATCCAGTACATGCTGATCGTGCGTGGCAAAGCGGTAACGGAGGAGATGAAAGAACTGGCCGAAGACAACGACATGGTCATCATCCGGACGTCATTCTCCATGTACAAAACTTCCGGCATCTTATACAACGCAGGACTTCCCGCAGTTTATTAATCTGATTATTAACCAGAATCATACATTATGAATTTTGTCTATCACGTTGAAGGCGGCGATTTCACCAATGCGGGATCCACATCCAGCCAAGTGAAACGGATGCTCAAGAAAATCGGGGTCAGCCCCGAAATTGTCAAGAAAACGGTTGTGGCTCTGTACGAAGCGGAAGTCAACATTGTGGCTCACGCTTACAGAGGAGATATCTCCGTTGATTTGGAGGAGGATCACATCAAGATTGTGCTCGACGACGAAGGTCCGGGAATTCCAGATATTGACCAAGCTATGCAGAAAGGATATTCCACTGCTTCTCAGAAGGTTAGAGAAATGGGCTTCGGTGCTGGTATGGGTCTTCCCAACATCAAGAACAACTCCGACAGCCTTAATATCACCTCTGAGGTGGGCAAAGGCACCAAAATCGAATTTGTGAACTACTTTTTTGGACATTGATCGTTGGCTTTTGGCTTTTGGCTATTAGCTGTTAGCCTTTTGCCTATTGCCTTTTGCCTCTTAACCTTCTAACCTTTTAACCCTTAAAAAACATGTCAGAAGATTTCCATCACGCGCTGAAATTCAAATATGATCTCTGCATCGGCTGTTCTCATTGCACGGGCGTGTGTCCCACCAGTGCCATCCATGTGGAGGACGGGCATCCGGTGCTCGACCCGAACCGTTGCGTCGATTGCGGCCGTTGCTACGTGGCTTGCCCGATGAACGCCATCTATATTGAACAAGACGACTTCCAAACGGTGTACGACTATAAGTATCCCGTCTTGCTTGTTCCCTCTATTTTCTTGGCACAATTCGAGGAAAAAATCCGTGAACGAACGATACTTTCCGCACTGTTGCACATTGGTTTCAAATATGTATACGAGGTGGAGAAAAGCGTGGATTTCCTGAAGGAGTATCTTCGCAGAGATTTGGAAGGTGGAAAGGTGCCGTGCGAAAAACCGGTCATTTCCTCCTTCTGTCCGGCCATCGTTCGCCTTATCCAGGTGAAATTCCCTGTCTTGGTGGACAATATCTACCTTTCGAAGGCACCGTTTGACATGACCGCCGAATATATCAAGAAAAGTTTGACGGAAAAGGGGGTGAAAGAAGAGGACATCGGCATTTTCTACGTCACACCGTGCGCCGCAAAAATTGCTGCTATCAAGAGTCCTGTGGGTGAGGAAAAATCCCCTGTGGCGGGTGTGATTAACATGAACTATCTGTACAGCAAGGTGTTGCGCGTGATCAAAACGGGCGAATACCAGATGTGCGACGAGTCGGTGCGCTTCCACCGTCTCTCCAAGGCCAGCATCACCTATCCGCTCACTGGCGGCGAAGCCAAGATGCTGCGCACCGGACGCAATTTGGCCATTGATGACATCCACAACGTCTCCGAATTTTTGGAGAAGGTGGAAGACGAAGACATACAAGATATTGATTTCCTTGAACTTAGAGCCTGCGACGGTAGCTGTTGCGGAGGTATTCTCACTGCGGAGAACCGCTTCCTCATGATTGAGCGTCAGCGCAAAAGAATGCAGAAATGCTCCGAAGAGGTGGATGCAGAGGACAACGACCTGCTCAACTATTTCGACTATCTGGCTGACAAACGGCACGTTAGCAATGTAGAGCCGCGTTCCATGGACAAAATGGACGACAACGTGGCGGCGGCCATGCAGAAGATGAAAAGGGCGTTCGAGATCAACCAGAACTTGCCGCAGGTGGATTGTCACTTGTGCGGTTATCCCTCCTGCAAGGCTTTGGCCGATGCCGTGGTCACCGACAAGGCGCAGATTCAGCAGTGCATCTTCGTGCAACGCGCCATGGAGCACTACGACCTGATGACTCCCAAGGAGGCGCACGACATTTCCGCTAAGATTTGGGGTGCGAAAAAGACGGATCCGACGTTGGCGAAGAATCTTAATCTTTAGCTTTTGGCCTTTGGCTATTAGCCATTAGCTTTTAGCCAACAGCCAAAAACCTAAGTCAATTACATCAAAATAGTTCGAGAATACATTGCAAACTACGATAGATATTTTGTGGGAGGCATTAAAAGAGTCGGTGTCCATCACGCTATTAGTGTTGGTGTTGATGGCGGTGATTGAGTCGATTAATATCTCCTCTTTTGGTAAATTTTTTCAGAAAATACATGGACATCCCGTGGCGGAGGTGGCTTTGGCGTGTCTGTTGGGTGCGATTCCAGGTTGCGCCGGTGGATTCGTCGTGGTGTCGATGTTCACCCATCGGATGCTTTCTTTCGGAGCGCTGATTGGCGGCATGGTGGCCACGTTCGGTGACGAGGCGCTCTTCCTCGCGGCGGAGAGTCCGATGCAAGCCCTGGTGTTGACGGGCATCTTGTACGTTATCGGCTTTGTAATAGGTTTATTGTTGCTGAAAATACCTGGTCACAAGCTAGTTACCTTTGAAGATCATAATTTTGAGCTCCATGAGGAGCATAAGCATACACACACAGATCCCGAGGATCATCACTGGCGGGAGCGCATCGTGCATTTCCTGCGCGAACACGTGTGGGAACATGTCATCAAAAAGCACGCCCTGACCCTTTTCCTCTATGCTTTCGGGACGCTGTTGGTGTTAGGCATCCTCAATCATTTTTTTGATTTACAGACTATTATGGAAACCAATGCTTGGACCAAGTGGGTTTTGCTGTTGATTGCCGTGGCCGTGGGTTTCCTGCCTGTTTCGGGTCCGCACCTCATCTTCGTGATGCTTTTCCTGCAGGGCAGTATCCCGTTCTCTATCCTATTGGCTAATTCCATTGCACAAAACGGTCACGCGGGAATACCCTTGATGGCTCAGTCAAAGCGCAACTTCCTTATCATGAAAGCCCTGACCATGGCGATCGGACTTGTGATTGGGGCTATCGCTTTGCTGATCTTTCCGTTTTAGTGTCACCGAACCACCGTCACACTCCCTTTCACCGTCTTCATCCTCTTCCCCCGAACGGTGTACTGCACTACTACCGCATACACGCCCTCCATGGCATTTGCGCCATCCCATCCATAGGTGATTTCCTCTGTATGGAACACTAAACCACCCCATCGGTTGTAGATTTCCATTTGATACTCCTCGATTTCTTCAGGATAACTGAATATCGGGAGGAAAATTGGATTTTTACCGTCATTGTTCGGAGTGAAGGCGTTGGGGAGGTAAAGCACTTGTTCCGCTTCGTCCTCGGCAGTAGTGTCAGGACCGGGACCCACGCCGCCATCGAGCGTGAGCGTCAAGATAACGGTGCTGTCACAACCATATTGGTTGTTAAAGTATTGGGCGTAAACGCCTTCCTCCGTGTAAGTTACGCCATTCCAGACAAAACTCTGTCCGGCATGTTCTTCAATTTCCACCGTGCTTGAAGCGAGCAGCGTGAGGTAGAGGGTGACTTCGCTCTCACAGTCAGAGGTACTGGCAATTCGAGTGAGGGTGGTATCCCAAAGAGCGGCGGTTTCCTCAGCATTCAATGAAAAACCGTAGTTGTTGTAAGTAGCACCCTGACAAATGGTATCGTAAAAGGTTTGCGGCATGTTGTCCATCACGGTTACCTCCACAGAAGCCGAATTGGTGCAACCGTATGCATTAGTGACTGTTACAGTATAGTTGGTGGTCTGCAACGGAACATCGGAAAAGTGCGGTTCCGTGGAGCCGGTGTTCCAGTTGTAAGATAGCGTAGTGTCGTAAATGTTTTCCGGCGGCGGGAAGCTGCGGATGGCCCGGATAGGACAGAGTTGGTACGAGGACATAGAGGCCATTTCACTGGTCAATAGAGAAGGAACGGATGTGAAATTTCCCGCGCTAACATTGTTATAGTAATCCGGTACTGTGGCGGAAGTAAAATTGACACCACAGAAAAAATCTATACCCCACGCAGAATTCACCCCTTGTTCGGTACTGCTACAATATGCATTCATATCCAAGGTGGTACCTCCTGCGGCCATCAGAGCTGTTTCAATCAACGGCAGTTGTGCGTATAGCATAGATAGCTGACCTGAGGCGGGCAAATACCAGCCGTGTTCAAAATCAATGTTGTTTATGCCGCATTGTGCGCCAGCTCCCACATAATTACGAATAATCTGGGTGTTGGAATAGCCTGCGGTGTCTTGCAAAAGCGTCATTGAGCCATTGCTGTTCGGAAGATTGGGAATGTCTTGATTACTGTTTATAGACAACAACGGCAATAGTGGGCAATCTTGGAGAGCCACCACCCAGCCGCTACCGTCTGGGAAGGTGTAATACACGATGCCCTGCGACCCATCTTCGGCCGTGAACAAATCGCCCACATGATAAACTTGAGCGAGTGTCCATCCTGACATGAGTTGCAAAAACAGGTATATTAGTAGCGCCTTTTTCATTTTTCCATTATTTTGCTAAAAGGTTCGGATGCCGCGCACTATTCGCGGATAATTTTTTTCAGAAAAACTAAGGGCATTTTTTAATACCCAAACTCTGTTACTACTGATTTCCGTGGAGGTCCAGTAATATCTATAAGAATCCGATTGGACAAGGTCTCCACCAACCAACTGTAAGGAATTATTCACCTTGATTTGCTCCGCATACAATTTATAGGCCTGACCGGCGGCTGGCAGATACCACCCCTGCTCAAAATTCACAGTGTAGGCCGCTTCGTACTCATCAAAGGTGCCGCTTTGACGAATAAGCTGGGTGTTCGTATAACCGTCCATGTCAGTCATCGCAAATCTCCCGCTGTTGAAATTGACCAAAGAGGGAATATCATTCTGATTGGAAATCGACCACATCTTGTTCGGTGTCTCTTCCAAATTGACTGCCCAACCGTGTTCACCGGTGTTATCCACGTAGAAAACAATGCCCATGGCTACTTTACCGCAAGGCCAGTTTTCAGGATGAACAGTGGTGCCGTCCGTACATAAAATGTCACCCACCCAAACTTTCGGCAACTGAGATGTCAATGTTACAGAGGCTTGTGAGCCTACAGCATGCAGTTCGGCCTCCGCACCGACACATATTTCCGCTGGATCAGCTAACGCAAACACCGAAGGCGTCTCGGCCACAAACAGCTGCAGAATATTGACGCTGTCACATCCTTGTTGTGTCGTGTTATTCAAAATATGTACAAAAAGGCCCGCAGTATCCTGAATTCCAAGTTGGTACCCGTGTTGCGTGTAGGTATTTCCCGTGCAAATCGTATCTTTATACATATTGGAATAAGATGGATTAACCACAATATTCACCGGAATAGTGCCGCTACCACAGCCGTTGGAAACCGCAAGTGTTACCTGAAGGGAAGAAGGGGCGTTCTGCATAAAATAGAGCTGTGCATTGGGAGTACCTTGTCCTCCGTAAATCGTCACCCCGCTTGGAACTGTCCATTGATAGTTCGCAGAGTTCTGCGGAGGCGCACCCACCAACGAATAGGTTTCCATCGAACCGCGGCACACTTCAGTAGGGCCATTCAACACATCAGACATCGAAAAAATATGGTTTACAGTGAGATGCAAAATCGTTATGGAGTCGCAGCCGTAAGAGAGCGGTACAGTGTTCGTATCCGTGATGATTCCTTGCGTGAGCTGGTTGTACTGAAAACCATAGGCATTGTAACTATTGCCTTCGCACGCCACGTCATAGATGTGCGTATAAAGAGAACGAACATGCAGGAACAATGAATTGGTAGCGCCTTCCACGCAGTTTGACACATCATAATAGGTATTAAAGAACGTGTAATCCCCCGACGTTGTCAAAGAAGGCAGATTAAAGCCATGTTCTTGGTAGCCCATACCTTCGCATATTGTGTCATAATAAAAATGATCTTGCAAGATAGTATCTTGGGTAAAAGTCACCGACTGTGTGACGAGGCACCCTGTAACAGTACTGTAAACACATGAGGCAACGGTATTTCCTTGTATGGTGTATGTCGTGGAAGATGTGGTACTGCCATTATTCCAAGCATAACTTTCGAAGCCTACGGGAGCACTGAGGAGCACCTGCTGACCGTTACAACCTGAAAAGGTAAGCCGATTACTGATGCAGGAAGCGGTAAAATAAGCATATCCATAATGTCCGCCTGCTGCACAGTCGAATGTGGTAATCTGAAGCTTCACCGTCTGTCCGACGTATGCCGACAAATCAAAGCCATTCGTGGTCCAAGGGCGCCACATCACATGTCCGTTTGCCTGAAACCCAGGGATGGTAGGCGACGATATGACATTGTATTCCATGCAAGCGTTCAAAAGCTCACCATCGGCATCCAGCATCTGTATGAGAAAATGGGGCTGATCTATTTCGATATGGTGGGGATCTTCCATGACAACCGCATATTTCAACAGCAAGACAGGATTGTCAGGATCCACCGTAAATGTATAAACAAGGGACTCCATTTCTGCTCCCACCTGTTCGTTCCCTAATTTAATGACTACGTTCTCCCCAAGTGGCAATAGAGGAAGTTGTCCTCCTGTCCAAGGGTCTGTTCCCTGCTGAGTGATGAGCGTGTGCCGTCCTGGATAAACACCGACATTCAAGACAGAATCATAGATAGATCCATAATAAGCCGTCACAGCATTGCTATACAAATCCATAAAATCCGGACATTGTGCTTTTCCTGCAAGAGCCCAAAGCCCTAGCACAAGAAGAGACAATATGGATTTTTTCAGATTCATAATAATAATGTCTGCAAAAGTACATTTTTTTAGGCAATAGGCAACAGGCAATTGACAGTTAGTAGTTAGTAGTTAGCAGTTAGCAGTTAAAGTTAAAGTCAAAGTCAGAGTTAAAAGTCAAAGTCAAAGTACACAATAAAAGAGCCGCTCCCACGTTATTCGCACTGATTAATTAACATTCAAAAACGTACGTTATGAAAAACAAATGGGTTCCCATCGCGATTATCGCCAGCATCGGGTTGTTTTTGGCCGCTATAGCCATCGGCGTGGCCTATTATCAAACCAAAAAACCGCAGAAAACGGTCTCCATCGTCGGTTTGGCGGAAAAGGACTTCACCTCCGACCTCATCGTCTGGGAGTTCAACTATTCCGCTGAGGCCTCGGATATGAAAGAGGCTTATACCAAGCTGAAAGAGCAAAACGAAGTGGTGAAAGCCTATCTCAAGAGAGCCAGCATTCCGGAGAAAGAGATTGATTTCAAGAAGATTACCACCAGTCCGACCTACAACAGCTATTATGATGACAAGGGTAATTGGCGGCAGATACAGAATGGATATGAGGCTCATCAGGTGGTCCGTATCGAGTCCCGCGACATTGAGAAAATCGAGGCGCTCACCCGCGACATCTCCGAACTCTACGACCAAAATATCATGATTGAGAACCACAATCCCGAATATTATTACACGAAACTGGCCGATTTGAAACTGCAAATGCTGGCTGAAGCCTCCCAAGATGCGAAAAACCGTGCCGAAACCATTACCAAAAGCGCTGGCGCGAAATTAGGCGACCTCAAGAACGCCAATATGGGCGTGTTCCAGATCACCAAGCCCAACTCTTCCGAAGAAGACTACACCTGGGGCGGCGCCTTCAATACCTCCTCCAAGGAGAAACGCGCCAGCATCAACATGCGGTTGACCTATTACGTAAAATAATCAATCATTTTTTTGCGAAACACCTTTTGTAGAGACGATGTGCACATCGTCTCTACGTGTTTTTATGTCTGCATTTTTTATATTTTTGCGCTTTCAAAATTTTAACCCATTATGAAGAAAGTTATCCATACCAACAATGCACCGGCCGCCATCGGCCCCTACAGCCAAGCTATTGAAGCCAACGGAATGCTGTTCATTTCCGGTCAGATTCCCGTGAATCCCGCCGACGGCACTGTGCCTGAGGGCATTACCGCCCAAACCGAGCAGGTGATGAAGAACATCGCCGCCATCCTTGACGAAGCCGGCTACACCTTCGATAACGTGGTGAAGACCACCTGTCTGCTTAGCGACATCGCCAACTTCGCCGCGATGAACGAGGTCTATGCGACCCGCTTCCCTTCCAACCCGCCCGCCCGCGCCGCCTTCGCCGTGCGCGACCTTCCCAAAGGAGTGATGGTGGAAATCGAAGTCATCGCCGTGAAATAGGACGAGTGACGTAAGACGTAAGACGTGTGACGTTGGGGTAGCCTGATGTCACACGTTTTTTTATAGCATTTTCTGCTAACCCCAAAAATTCGTATTTTTGCCGCCTCGTAAGTTTCAAGTTTCAAGTTTCAAGTTTCAAGTTCAAAGTCATAGTCAAAGTTAATGAACTACCTCACCGTCGATAAAGTCTCCAAGTCCGTGGGCGAGAAGGAACTCTTCCACCAGATCACGTTCGGTCTGGAGAAGGGACAGAAAAGTGCACTCATCGCCCGCAACGGAACGGGAAAAAGTACGCTCCTCAACATCATTGCCGGATTCGACACCCCCGACGAAGGTCAAGTGATTATCCGCAATGATATTGTGGTTTCGTATCTGCCGCAACGCGATGACTTTAACGACGACAGCTCGGTATTGGACACCCTATTCGATACGCAAACCCCTGTCTTCGAAGCCATTAAGGAGTACGAAACCTGCGTGACGCTGATGGAAAACGGCAAAGAGGTGTCGCAGGAGCGTATGGAGAAGGCCATCTCCGACCTTGACCGGCTGCAGGCCTGGGACTACGAATCGAAAGTGAAGGAGATTCTGTCGAAGTTCGGTATTAACGATGTGCTGAAAAACGTGGGCGAACTTTCCGGTGGTCAGCGGAAAAAGGCGGCATTGGCCAAAACGCTCATCGCCGACACCGACCTGCTCATCCTCGACGAACCCACTAACCACCTCGACATCGAGATGACCGAATGGCTGGAGAACTACCTCTCCTCCGCCAACATCACCCTGCTGATGGTC